>JAESGH010000124.1_pt1 | contig 239793 bp, 251 predicted proteins | sample 9269641 | NCBI WGS metagenome assembly JAESGH01 (sample SAMN14515345, study PRJNA621665) | algae metagenome | isolation source: Phormidium tanganyikae FI6-MK23 and co-occurring heterotrophs from granitic... | place: USA: Fort Irwin, California | collected 1998-05-24
GGCTTTCCTTTCTCTGGCTTCTAAACTATTCTGTTGTATAAGGTTCAGGCACTGGTGAAGTGCTTCGCTCTCGCTTGGCTTCCCTCACCGCTTAACCAATATAGCGTGAGGGACAGGAGGGTGTCAACACCATTTTCAAAGTTTCTTTTAATGTGCTCCCAAACGTCCTCGGTGACTGCCTTTAAGCGACAATAGGCAGGTGGATTTCGTTGACGGGGATTAGGGAACGTGAATTTTCAGTCTGTGATTTCGACGCTGAATGGGTTTTGGGCGGAGCGGGGTTGCTTGGTGGTGCAGCCTTACGATACGGAGAAGGGGGCGGGGACGAAGAGTCCGCATACGTTTTTGAGGGCGATCGGTCCTGAGCCTTGGGCGGTTGCTTATGTGGAGCCTTGCCGCCGTCCGGGGGATGGGCGGTATGGGGAGAATCCGAATCGGGTGCAGCATTATTATCAGTATCAGGTTTTGATTAAGCCGTCGCCTGACAATATTCAGGAGGTTTATTTGGAGTCGCTGAAGGCGTTGGGGATTCAGCCGGAGGATCATGATATTCGGTTTGTGGAGGATAACTGGGAGGATGCGGCGGTTGGGGCGTGGGGCGTGGGTTGGGAGGTTTGGTTGGATGGGATGGAGGTGACGCAGTTTACTTATTTTCAGCAGTGTGGGGGGATTGATTGTCGTCCGGTTTCTATTGAGATTACTTACGGGCTGGAACGGTTGACGATGTACCTGCAAGGGGTGAACTCGATTTTTGATATTCGGTGGAATGATGCGATCACTTATGGTGATGTGCATCTGCAAGGGGAGATCGAGAGTTCGACGTATAATTTTGAGGCATCGAATCCGGAGCTGCTGTTTACGCTGTTTAAGTTGTTTGAGCAGGAGGCGGAACAACTGATGCAGAGGGGGTTGGTGTTGCCTGCTTATGATCAGGTGCTGAAGTGTTCGCACACGTTTAATTTGTTGGATGCGCGTGGGGTGATTTCGGTGACGGAACGGGCGCGGTATATTGGGCGGGTGCGGAATTTGGCGCGGCAGGTGGCGCAGCTTTATTTGAAACAGCGTGAGGAGTTGGGGTTTCCGTTGTTGAAGGGGGAAGAGGTTAAGGCAGGTTAGACATATTAAAAAGAGCGGTCGCACATCGAAAGGAATGGCGATCGCTCTTTTAACTACTCAGGATGCTTGGTTGAAGAAGATTGCGGATGAATAAGATTGGTGCATAAATCAGCTATTTCAACGATTATTTCTCCCACCTCAAACAGAAAAGAGTAATACTCGAATCCATACAAACCATTCAGTGCATTCGTCTTTGACAGTTTCAGATGAGTTGCTTGTTTACCTGGATCAAGATGTGATAAATCACCAAACGTTCTTGCTCTGAGTAGGTCTAGCAGAGACAAGGCTGGCAGATCTGGAATTTGTTCAATAATCTGACCAGTCAAAGCTTTCGAGTTTAAGAGTTCTTCAAAAACTGTGTAGAGTTGATCCCACTGAATAAAAATACATCGGATTGTTTTCCGCAGACTTGCCGAATATAGTTGTCAATCTTGTATATGCTGACGAGATCGTTCTTCTGAATAAATCTGCGAAAGTGAAGAAGATAGGCTTCAAGCTGCTCTACCGCCAATACCAGCGAGTCATTGGAGTCTCATGTTTGCTCATCGTTTTTCTTGTGTGAACTTGAGGTGATTAATTCAGTGTTACAGCTAGTTTGCCCAGAGCAGTGAAGCATACAGAGATCGGATTAAGTTGTTGATCGCGTTCCCGTTTCAACTAAAATCACGATCGACATAACAAATATCGCGCTTGTCGTTAGAAACGTCGTGCTTGTCGTTAGAAACGTCGCGATTTTTAGCTAAAAATCGAAATTCTACTTAGAGAAATCGCGCTTGTCGTTAGAAACGTCGCGATTTTTTCAACTTAGCAAATCATTTTTGTGCAAATGGCTCGTAATTACGCTGAATCAACAGCAATTACATAAGCGTGATTACTCAGCTTCGCTAGAAATTTTCATCGAAAAAATATCATTCTTTGCGCCTTTTGCTGAACTGAAACGAGACAGCGGTAAGCCAAGCTAACAGGAGTAGTTTATACAGAGGTGCATATATGCCCCGTCAAAAAAGAACGTCAAGAATTTTGGAAAAAGCTGAACTCCGGATCTCTGGACTCAAAGCAGTCGATCCGATGATGGATTTCGGCGATTCTCGAAGCTTAGTGCAGATGAGTGTGCAAATGGGTCGATTGCGCGATCGCATTGAAGACTACAATCGCGCTTTGGCAGAGATCGATTCTTCTAAAAGGGAGATCGACGAACTAGAAAAGAGCTTGGCGGACTTGACCGATCGCATGTTGATCGGGGTGGCGTTCAAGTATGGAAAAGATAGCCGCCAGTATGAGATGGCGGGCGGAATGCGGAAAAGCGATCGCATTCGTAAAAGCAGCACAGCGCGAATTAAAGCGACTAAAGCAGCAAAGTCTTCTGATGAGATTGAGCAAAGCGCTTGACGGAAATGAAGGCTGAAAATAGCGATCGCTCAATATCAAAAAGCGATCGCCATTTTTGTCAAAGAACGATTTGAATTCTGAGCGGTAGACCTCTGCTTCCCGTAAGATATTCTTAATATTTCTTGACAGTGAAGCTAGAGGGAGAACACAGGCATGAACTTAAGTGAAACGCTGGAGCCGATCGCGCAATCTTTCCGCTCTCTGAATGTGCCGGAACCGATCGTACATTGGGGACATCCCGCAATGATGGGGATTGTGGTCTTTGTAATGGGCGGATATGCGGCTTGGGCAGGTTGGAAAGGGCGATTGGCGGACGATAAAGAAGCTGCGGCAAAAAATCGAGCGGATCATCGAAAGTTGATGCCTTTGGTGGTGCTATTCATGACGCTGGGGGCAACTGGAGGCGTTTTGTCATTGGTGATGCAGAAGAAGCCGATTTTAGAGAGTCCGCATTTTCTCACCGGCATGGTCGTGTTGGGATTGCTTTACTTGAATGGAGCCATTTCGTTTTCGGGTTTTGGGGGCAACAAGCCTGGTTTGAGATTGTTTCACGCTTACTTGGGAACTGCGATCGCTGGAATTCTAATACTTCATGCTGTATTTGGAATCAAGCTCGGCTTGTCGATCTAAAAACATTTGCAAAAGTTGAAAAGGAGTTAGCGATCGCTGACTCCTTTTTTTGTGGTTTAGAGAAATCTCTGGGCACTCTAAGTCAGTTTTGAATCGCTGAGAGTAAAGCATGAGTTCTGCCAGTGTGGTCGTTTGGTGTTTGGCTTACATTGTGGGATTGCTTATGACAGCGGCTCCGTTTGGAAGTGCGATCGTATTCCTCTGCGGTGTGATTTGTGCGATCGTGCTTCCAAGATTGAAGCCGAGACGAACGATTTCACGGATTTGGATCATTGCAGGCGTGATCGGACTTGCGGCGGGACTTTATTTACAGATTCGGACACCGCAGCCGAGCGCGATCGACATTAGCCGATTTGTGCCGAAAGAGAAGCAAGAAGTGACCGTATCAGGAACAGTCGAAGAACTGCCGAAGCTGACTCGCAGCGGAAAGCTACAGATTTGGTTGAATGTGACGGGATTTGGAGAGCAGAAGGCAGACGGAAAGCTTTATGTAACTTTGGCGAAAGTGGATGGAGAGGACTTGTATCCGAGGCAAGCGATCTCAATTCAAGGCAATCTCTACAAACCCAAGCCGAAGATGAATCCGGGCGGGTTTGATTTTCAGAAATATTTGGCGCAAGAAGGCAGTTTTGCGGGGTTAAGCGGAACAGCGATTCGGTTACTCGATACGAATCAGAAACCGAATTGGGGATGGTGGATGATTCAGAAACAGATTGTGCGATCGCAAGCCAAACAATTTGGAGATGCAGAAGGAGCGCTGATCAGTGCAATGGTGATCGGCGGTCGAGTGGTTGATATTCCTTTTGACATTAAGAATGCGTTCAGTAAGATCGGGCTATCTCATGCGCTGGCTGCATCGGGATTCCAAGTAACGCTAATTTTAGGAGTATTACTAGCATTAACGCGACGGCTTCCCAAGTCAGTACAGTTTGGAACCGGAGCGGCAGGACTAATCATTTTTATGGGGCTGACTGGAATGCAGCCTGCGGTATTTCGAGCGGTGCTGATGGGATTTGCAGTTCTGTTTGGAGTTCTGTTTGAGAGACGAGTTAAACCATTACAGTCGTTATTGATCGTTGCAGTCATTTTGCTAATCGTAAATCCGTTGTGGATTTGGAATCTAGGATTTCAATTTAGCTTTTTAGCAACGTTGGGATTGCTAATCACAGTTCCGGCAATTTCAAAGCGGTTAGATTGGCTGCCGACCATTTTCGTTCCCGCGATCGCAGTTCCAATCGCTGCATTAATCTGGACATTACCCCTACAACTTTTTGCATTCGGAATGGTTTCCCCATATTGCATTCCAGCAAATGTAGCAGCAACGATATTTATTTCTTGGATTAGCATTGGTGGAATTATTAACGCGGGATTGAATTTGATTTCACCAGCGATCGCAAATCTCACCACACCGTTTCTGTACTATCCAACCGATTACTTAATTAAAGGAGTCAAGTTCTTCTGTCAACTGCCGGGAAACTCGATCGCAGTTGGAACAATTTCACTGATATTGATGCTTACTTTGTATGGATTAATCTGCGCGCCTTGGATTCTGCCTCGCTACCAGCGGCAATGGTGGGCATTTCTCTTAGTTGGAATCAGTTTGGTATTTATTCCGGCGTGGTATATGCGATCGAACTTACTGCAAATCACCGCATTCTCTGTCGGTCAAGATCCGGTGATGGTAATTCAGGATCACGGACGAGTCGGATTAATTAATAGCGGAGATGCGAATGCGGTTCGGTTCACGATCTTGCCGTTTTTGCAGAAAGAAGGCGTAAATCGGATTGATTGGGCTGTTGCAGTTTCTCCATCAGATGGCTGGAGTACATTACTAGAAGAATTGCCGATTCGATCGCTGTATGACTTGTCTGGCAAAAAGCAGTCAGCCGTCTCACTTGAAGCGATCGAGCAACTCACGGCACAAAAAGGAAAGCATTTACCAATCACAGCGAGACAAGCGATTAAAACAGGCGCGATCGAAATTCAGCCGCTCAACATCGAACCAACTATCCTACAGCTTGGAATCGGCCAGCAACGATGGTTGTGGCTGAAAGATTTACCGAATGTCAGCCAGAGACAAGCGTTAGGTAGTGGTTTGAGTGGAAATGAGATTCTCTGGTGGTCGGGGCGGAGATTGCAGCCGAAACTCATGACGCAAATGCAGCCGAAAATTGCGATCGCATACTCGAAAACCATTCACCCGGAAACGCTGCGTCAGTTGCAACTAGGACTCGTTCAGATTTATCAAACCGAAGTGAATGGAGCGCTGCAATGGTCGAAAAATCAGGGGTTTAAAACAACTTTGGAAGATGATGAGTCAGAGGCTTCGTTCCTGTAGTATATTGGTTGAGCGTATCACCTGGAGAGGTGGCAGAGCGGTTGAATGCGGCGCACTCGAAATGCGTTTTGGGGAAACTCAACGGGAGTTCGAATCTCCCCCTCTCCGTTTTTAAGTTTGAGTAGTTTTCACCATCTGTTGCCAGCGGCGTAGGATGACACGATCGTATGGTTTCCAGAAGTTGGGGATTGGAGGATTAGAAGGCTGTTTCTCGGTGATGGTTTCGAGAGTGTGAGATCGCTCTAGTTTCTGCTGTTTTGGAAGTGCAAGGAGCGGTTGAGCGAGGGTTTTGACGATCGCAACTAGGGTTACTTTATAAACTCCGGGACGAAGTAAAAGAGCAAAATCGCCTTTCAAACTGCGAAAAATCCAGCGAAACATCAACGCATAATCGCCTGCAAGATAGCTTTTGCTGAGTAGATTATTGTAAAAAGCAGTATTCGCCCATCGACGAACAGAACTCGGTAACTCTGGGTGACGCTGATAGATGCGCGACATAATTAGCTCGTAGAAATGCGCCATCGTTGTACATTTCGTGGACATGCTGCCGCTGTACTGTCGATAACCGATGAGATATTCAGGCACGATCGCAAAACGATAATGTTCAGAAATTCGTAGATACAAATCCCAATCTTCACAGGTTTTAAGCTCAGTATTGTAGTTGCCGACAGTATCAATACAACTGCGGCGAAACATTGTCGTACTTGCATTATCTAAGAAGTTGTAAAACACAAGAACTGCTAAAACGTTTCCTTCAACTGCACCCAATTTGCCAAACGGAGAGTAACCTTTGATGTCACCTACGTCATTCAAATACATCGACCAAGAGTAGACTAAACCGATCGATGAATCCGCAGCTTCTAAACAACGAACGTGCTTTTCTAACCGTTCAGAATACCAAATGTCATCCGCATCGATCGGCGCAATGTATTCACCTGACGAATGTTGAATTGCTAAGTTTCGAGAAGCAGAAACACCAGAATTTTCTTGTTGAATCAGTCGAATTCGATCGTCATTCTCGGCATACGATCGCACAATTTCCGCAGTACGATCGACAGAACCATCATCAATGACTATCACCTCAAAGTCACGATAGGTTTGCGCCAAAATTGATTTGAGCGTATCCGAAATGAATGCTTCAGCATTGTAAGCAGCAATCACCACTGAAACTAGCGGACTAGATCCCATTCACTTCCTCCTTAAGCGCTCTGAAATATTCTTAGCCGAAATCTGCGACTTGGCAAGCTTCCCTCGCAGGAACAAAAGCCGAAGGTTGCATTTCTAACAAGAGAGAGAGGGTTTCTCTACTGTAAGGGGCAGGATACGAGGCGATGAAACCGTTACGCTGAAGCTGACAATTCAAGGAGAATGTCATGGACTTTGAATCACGATCGCGACGCAATTTTACATACATGATGTGGATGCTTGGAACGGCATTTATTCCGGTCGGTTTGAGTTTTGCGCCTGGAAGTTCCTTGCAATTTCTATTTTTAGGATTAGGAATTACCTTATTTTTGATGGGCCATTTCATGTATCGAGATGCTTGGACTCGCTAAGGCTTTTTAGGTAGTATCTTCTCTAAAGATTGAAACCAGCGATTCGCCATTTTTTGTTCTCCAGATTCGTTTGGATGCAACCCATCATAGGTATCTTGTTGCACATCAAACCCGCTGAATTGATCGACTAAAATGACTGGACTTGTTTGAGAACTTGTCGATCGAGCTAATGCCGCAATTTGCTGATTAAACTGTTGCGTTAATGCCTCGCCGCCCGAAGAAGGAATCAATTGTGCAATTAATATCTTCAACTTCGGATTTCGTTGCCGCATGACCTCGATTAGCTTTTGCAATTCTGCGATCGTGCTTTCAAAACTCTGTCCTCCCAACACATCATTCGTTCCAAGATGAATCAATACAATGTCCGGCTTTGCATCTTGTGACCATTGATCAATCCGCGCGAGAACTTCATCCGCTTGCCAACCCCAATGTCCCTCGTGGTCTTGATCAAAGTCAGATTTAGGTGCATTACCAAGATAGTTCGATTTCGTTGAACCGACGAAATTTACGTCATATCCTGCGGCTCGAAGTTGGAGCCAGAGTGGGCGACGGTAGCTGTTGTAGTTGCGATCAGCTTGTGTGATCGAATCGCCTAGCGGCATGATCCGCACACCCGTTGGAGTACCATCTACTGAAGAAGTCGGAGTGCAGCCAATTAGCAGAAATAGAACTGCGCTCCAAAACTGTTTCGTCATGCGGTTTTTAGTCTTGACTTGAGGAAATTGTTTAACCGTCGCCAATTGGCGCGAACCACTTTCCATTGTGCGCTCGTATGCAACACGACAAACGCCAAAAACGTATAAGACAGCCAAAAATGGGCGCTGCGTCCAACTTCAACCATTGCGGAGTTTTGCGGAAACAGATCCGGTAGAACGATTCCAAAGAATTTTACATTATTTGGTCGGGATGAATTCGAGAGTAAGAATCCCGTGATCGGAACTGTCCACATAAACACATACAAACCCATATGCAGCGCGAACGTTTTGAACCAAGCGGGAGTGAATTTTGGCGATCGCTTCGTGTATTTCTTCCACCAGACTTGTAGAAGTAGAAAAATCCGCCAAGTCAGCAGCGCCATCGATAAAACAGCGATCGATTTGTGAAAATCGTACATCGAGCCTCGATACGAGACAGAGCGATCGAGTTGTGACATGAATGTTCCGGTCACGAATAGAACCAGGTATGCCCAACTCATCCACCAATGCACCGACATTAATTGCTTGAACGCACTATTCAATCTAGGTTTGAGTGCTTGAACGATGGACACGGCATTCCTCTCAAAGCTAAAGTTTCATTAAGTTTAGACGCTCAAGATTAAGTTTGTGTTGCAAATTCATAGAGCGCGTGATACACCTCAGCGAGATCTTTTAGCTGATAATGCGCGTTCAGTCCGCTCGGATTCGGTAACACCCAAATTTCGGTGTTAAACAGCGGCTCTTTTTGTAGTCCCATTTGCGCTTTCGGTTGCTTGAATGCAGTTCGATAAGCGCTGATTCCCAATACTGCTAAGTATTTCGGTTGGTACTGTTCGATTTTTGCCGCGAGGGTTTGATGACCGATCGATAAATCTTCAGCGTTTAATTCGTCGGCTCTGGCGGTCGCACGCGCGGCTAAGTTGGTTAAACCGAAACCTTGATCGAGTAAGGTCTGATCTTCAAACGGGGATAACAGTCGATCGGTAAATTCAGCGAGATGAATTGCTTTCCAAAATCGATTTCCAGGACGCGCGAAGTGATGCCCGACAGCAGCACTGTAGAGACTGGGATTGATTCCACTAAACAGAATTTTGAGATTCGGCGCGATGATATCTGGCAGAGTTGTATTGTAAGCAGCTTGAACTTCTGCTTTTGTCGGTTTGTAGATCGAAGGCATTGGAGACTGTTTCAGACAAAATTGCGAACCTATCTATCCTAGTTCTCTGGCTCTAATCGTCTCACCCGACGTTCTAGCGCTGCCATTCGCTCTTCTAAGGAAATATGTTCCGACTCGTTTGTGATGGAATATCCAATAGATCGACTAATCGAATCATTCATCGATGTCTTCCCTTTGCCCCAATTGACTATTCTGCAACTCTCGCTGCACTTCTAACATTCGCTCGATCGCTGGAAGTATGCTATCGATCTCCTCTCGCTGCCGCAATTGACTATTCTGCAACTCCCGCTGCACGGCTAACATTTGTTCGATCGTTCTTTGAATCTCCTCCGGAGTCATAACGCCTACCCATTCATCAATCCATTTTATCTCTAAAGAAATGCTGTCCGGCGCTCACAAATCACCCAAACCTCAGCGCTCTTCCCCGGATCTCATTATTAAATTTGCCGCGATCGTACACAACCTGACCATTTACGATGGTCACCTGCGCCCATCCGGTCAATTCCCAACCTTCAAATGGATTCCATCCACATTTTGAAGCAACTTCCTCGCGCAGTACCGGATGAGATCGGTTCAAATCCACCAGCACCAAATCCGCATCGTATCCCGGTTCAATCAATCCCTTATTTGGAATTCGGTAAGCCTTCGCCACAGCAGTAGACATCCAGTTTGAAACTTGTGCGACTGTACAACGCCCTTGAGCCGCTTGCGTCAACATTACAGCTAAGGAAGTCTCGACTCCCGGCATTCCAGAAGGGGATTTCGGATAGCTTTGGGCTTTCTCCTCTAAGGTATGCGGTGCGTGATCGGTGGCAATAAAGTCGATCGCGCCATTTCGTAATGCTTGCCAAAGGACTTCGTTATCGTGCGGCGATCGTAATGGCGGATTCATTTGCGCCATCGTTCCAATCGTTTCGTAAGCGCTCGTATTTAGTACCAAATGTTGTGGAGTTACTTCTGCCGTTACCCATTCGGGCTTATCTCGCTGCATCAATTCCGCTTCTTCTGCGGTAGACATATGCAGAATGTGCAGACGACGATGATATTTTTTCGAGAGTTTTAGCGCGAGTTCGGTCGCATTGAGCGCGGCTTGGTTGTCTTGAATAACGGAATGGATTTTCGGCTCGGTGCTATCACCATATTCGGCACGTCGATCGCGAATTCGGGCTTGGTCTTCTGCATGAACGGCAATAAGGCGCTCTCCTTTCGAGAAAATCGCATCCAACGCCGCTTCTTCATCGACTAACAAATCACCGTGCATCGAACCCATAAAAATCTTGATGCCACACACGGGATTCGCAGTGAGCAGATCCGATTGATTCGCAGGAGTCGCACCGATAAAAAAGCCGTAATTGACCAAACACTTTTCCGAAGCTCGCTTTAACTTGTCATCGAGCGTTTCTTGAGTCGTCGTCAAGGGTCGCGTATTTGGCATTTCTAGGAATGAAGTCACGCCACCCCGCGCACAGGCACGACTCGCCGTAAACAAGTCCTCTTTGTATTCCAGTCCTGGTTCGCGAAAATGAACTTGTGGATCAATCACGCCCGGTAACAGCGTTAAACCTGTGGCATCGATAATTTCAGCATCTCCAGAGGTAAGCTTGCTACCAATCTCGGAAATGCGATCGCCTTCAATCCGCACATCGCCTAAAAAAAACTCGCCAGACGGCAACAGAACATTTGCATTTTGAATCAGAAGTGCCATAACTCTAAGCCTGCGTCACTAGTTTAGATGATCGATTAAATTGGCATCGATCGCGCTCAAATGCCAAAAGTTTTAATCATGCGACGAAGCTAAATTCGATATTGCGGAAATTCAATACTGAAAGTTCAAATCCACTTGTGTAGATTAGACTGAGAACGAAGGTTTTCAACCTCACAATCTGTAAACGTTAAGGTGATATGAATCGAGTGGATAACCCGGCTCCTAACAAGAAAGCAGGTCAGAAAGACGAAAATCCCTGGCTAGAGGGACTCAAGACGATCGGTTTAAGCGCCCTTCTAGCAATCGGGATTCGGCAGTTTGTCGCAGAAGCCCGCTATATTCCGTCCGGATCGATGTTGCCGACGTTACAGATTAACGATCGCTTAATCATTGACAAGATCAGCTATCGGGTTAATAAGCCGCAGCGGGGCGATATCGTCGTCTTTGCTCCGACGGCTGCCTTAGAAAAACAAAATTTTCACGATGCGTTTATCAAGCGCGTGATTGGCTTACCAGGCGATAAAGTCCAGGTCAAAGGCAATCGGGTGTATGTCAACGATCAGCCACTGCGAGAGAACTACATCGGCAAAGAAGAAGCGCCTCAGTATGAATGGGGTCCGCAAGTCGTTCCACCCGATTCCTATCTCGTGCTAGGGGACAATCGCAATAATAGCTATGACAGCCACTATTGGGGATTCGTGCCGCGTGACAAGATTATTGGACGGGCAGTAGTCCGATTTTGGCCCCCCAATCGAGCAGGCGAAATTGAACCAGACCTACAGTACTAGGAACACCAGTACTAGGAACACCAGGTTTGTAGGACTCGTCCAGTGATGGATTGATTGAGCCAAGCGGTATTTGTGGACAGCGATCGTAGATTTACACGATCGACTGTCCATTTTTCGTTTGGATCGAACAGGATTAAATCTTTAGGCTGATCCAAACTCAAACACTGAGCCGGACGAACCGTAAGACTGCGCCAGAGTTCCAATGCCGACCAGCGACCGGATTCGACTAGATTCGACCACAGGAGCGGTAATGCGAGTTCTAACCCGATCGCACCTGGAGGCGCTTCCCCAAACGCAACGGTTTTTTCTTCATATGTGTAAGGGGTGTGATCAACCGCGATCGCATCAATCACACCGTCTTGAACGGCTTGGATTAGCGCTTCTCGATCGCTCTTGTTTCCCAATGGCGGATCAAGTCTCAAACTCGGATTGTAAGAACGAATAGAATCCGTATCTAGAAGTAAATGCAGCCAAGTTGTACTCGCAGTAATCGGAACGCCGCGCGATTTTGCCGATCGAATCAGTTCCGCCCCACGCGCCGTCGAAATTCGCATCAAATGCACCGGAGTTCCAATCTCTTCGATACATTCGAGCAGCGCAGACAATGGAGCAGATTCAGCCATGATCGGCACTCCTGGCAATCCAAATCGCATCGAGTTCGCACCTTCTCGAATCACGCCTTTTCCCGCCAGTCCCGGATCACACGCCCAAAGCGAGATCGGTTTCCCAATCGGCTGCAAATATTCCAACAATCGCCGCGCTAGAGAAAGATTCGAGATCGCTTTCCCGTCACTAAATCCGACCACATCCGCGGCGAGTTCCGCGAATTCGGTCATTTGCTGCCCTTCTGTGCCGATCGTTAGCGCTCCCCAGCAGTTAATCCTGGAAAATTTCGCGCGAATTTGAGACACGATCGCAGAATGATCGATCGTAGGATTCGTATCCGGCAGAATATTCAAGCGCGTGAATCCACCTGCGATCGCGGCTTGTTGCAATGATTCCAACGTTTCGCGTTCTTCAAATCCGGGTTCACCGCTGTGACTGTAGAGATCGATTAAACCGGGTGCGAGAATGCAGCCTGAACAAAATCGGCGTTCCGCTACCTCCGGAACTTCTGACGGCGAAACCGCTCGCACGATGCCATTTTTGAGCAGTACATCAGTTACGCGATCGACATTCGCAACCGGATCAAGCAATCGGACTTGCTGAAGCAAAACAAACATGATTTTCAGTCAGTGAGGAATAGGCGATCGAGCAAATCCCGATCTCTGTTTAATATTCAAATACGTTTTGGCGCTTCAAAGTGCAAATGGATCAAGCCATCCCAAAATTGTTTTCTCTAATTGGTGTAATTCCCGATAGATTTCCTGTCGCATCCATTGCCCGATCGCATCGATCGGCGTAAACGATGTCCCAGCCTGCCATTTTATATCAGGGCCCAACGGCGTAACGTGCGTTCCTTTCAGTCGCCGCGTCGTAATCATACCGGGATAAAACTCCTCCAAAAGCTGCGCCAACGGCAAAGACTGATCGATCGAGTCATCCGCGAACTTAATCAACAAATTCCGCCGCACCGAATAGCGATCGCGAATCAGCGCATTCGTCTCGATCGGAGACGGCGTAAATTCAACTGAAATCCCTTGCGGCTTCAAAAACTGCGTAAACTGTTCCACAAACGGAACGGCTTCTTTTGCCGCGTAGTTATTAAACGAAATCAAAATATTTCCAGTCCGCTCGACTGCAAACAAACTGCCGATCAGCAAATGTAGCTTACAGCCCATGCTGTGCCCCATTCCATAAATCGGCAAATAGCGAACCGAATGCTGAGATCGCACCCCTCGCATCGCTTTTTCAAAACTGATCAGCACCGATTCTGCAATCTCTGCGTGATCAAACGTATTGATAAACGGAGTCGCCACGATTAAGTATCCTTGATCACCGAGAAACTCTAGTAAACGGCGATAAGTTAACTGTGGAGCGGTTGCGACAAACGCACCACCGAGAAAATGAATGATTGCGATCGGTCGATCAGGAACGAGAACCCAATTACCAGAAATTTCTTGCCAATCCATGAGCGAAATAGAAGATCAGGGCGTTCTCTCTAGCCTAAACCGAATCCCTAGAATTCAGCGTCTTCGGAGATTGCCTCTTATACGGTACGGTTCTACGATCTTCCTTAAATCTCGAAACCAGATACGCTCTAGATAAGTCGCAGTGAAAGTCGTGTTATGTCTGAGTGGATTTTTCCAACTTTAAGTGAAATTCTGGTCGCCAGTGGTGACGTAGAGTTATCGGATACTCAAATCTCTGTGGCATCGCGACAACTGCGGGCTGAACGAGAATGGTTTGGCGCGATCGCAGCCCTCGAAGCGCTCTTGCAATCGGCCCCAGACGGAGGAGCTGTATTCTCTGCGCCGCTCCCAGTTCTCAGCCAACCCGAAACGCTTCCTCAAGTTTCCTCCTGGCTGTTTACCCCCAATTCTATGTTTGCGGGCTTTCCGTTCCAATTGCCCTCCGCCGATGGACACACCGCAACCTGTGAAACAAGTGATACTTTAGCTTTACTTCCGGGCGATCCGCTTGCCTCTGAGCCTTTCTGTCTGGCGCTGACTCGTGAATTCAGCGTATTGATGGTGCAGGGCGAAAACGCTTCGGGCGATCCGACATTTCTATTTTCGTTTGATCCTGAAGCTGTCGATCGAGCTTGGCAAACTTTGAGATTGCGCGTGGTGTTAATGAATCCGTCTCACCTTCCCAAACTCGATCGACTTTACAAAATCTTCGCGCCCGTCGAACCGAATTACAAACTGGTCACGCAATTCACTCACGCGCTGTTAAGTTATCTACCTGATCCGATCGCAGAACACGAAAAGCGCACAATTCGCGATCCGCGACCACTACAAGCCCCGACTGCCGATGTATTAGCGAGCGCAGATGTCGAATTGCTGCAAGCGATTTCGCACGAAGTTCGTACCCCATTAACGACGATTCGGACATTGACGCGATTGCTGTTGCGTCGAAAAGATATACCAGCGGATGCGGTGAAACGATTGGAAGTGATCGATCGAGAATGTAGCGAACAAATCGATCGCTTTAACTTAATCTTCCACGCCGTTGAGATCGAGACTTCAGCCATGAAGGTTTCTGCTCTTGCGACAACTTCGCTAGAAGAAGTGCTAGAGCAAAGTATCCCACGCTGGCAAAAACAAGCCAATCAGCGCAATCTCACACTCGATGTGATCTTGCCGCAGCAAATTCCATCGGTGATGAGCGATCCGACGATGTTGGATCAGGCGTTAACAAGTTTGATTGAGAGATCGGCGCGGAGTTTGCCCGCAGGCGGTTCGATCCAAGTTGAGGTGTCGCTAGCCGGACATCAACTGAAATTACAGCTTCAGCCCCAAGCGCAAAAGGATGAGTATCTTAATCGATCGCATCGGATGCCGTTACTGAAATCTTTGGGACAGGTCTTGATGTTCCAACCCGAAACGGGCAGTTTGAGCTTAAATCTGAATGTGACTAAGAATATCTTTCAGGCATTGGGTGGAAAGCTGATCGTGCGGGAGCGCCCAGAGCAAGGTGAAGTATTTACGCTGTTTCTGCCATTGGAACCGAGCAAAGCAGCTTCGGAAATTCGAGTTTAGACCATGCTAAGTTCTGTAAATCTCCGGCGCGATCGAGTCGGAGATTTTTTGTGCGAATCTATGGTCGATCGTGTCTTTTCTAATTGAGAAGTATTTGCAAAAAACAATTAGATCGGGTATGTTAATTGTCATAGGTTGTTGAACATCTTTAGCAATAACCGAGTCGTCATTTTCACTTTAACCATGACTCAAGACCACCAATCTGCCGCATTTCGCTTCTCCGGTAAGTTTCTCGGTTACGTCTTCAAAGATGGCTACAAAATCAAGCGCCTGACGATCGCAACTCCAGAAGGCGAATTTTCCATCAAAATGACAAAAACCGCGAAAGCAAGCCTACAGCAAACTTTACTCCCCGGAGAGCAGATTCAGGTTGGAGGGTTGCAGCGACTCGATCGCAAAACCAACACGCTGAAATTCAAGGCGTACTGGATTCAGCCGATCCCTGCACCGATCGCATCCGTCGCACCCAAACTCAGCGAGCCGAAGGCACAAAAGCCCGGAAAAGAAGCAATTCTGATGTGTCAGAAATCAAGCTGTATGAAGCGCGGAAAAGCGGTTTGTCACGCGATCGAAGCGGCAATCCGCGATCGAGGACTCGAAGATCAAGTTGCAATCAAAGGAACAGGCTGCATGAAAGCTTGCGGTAAGGCTCCTGTCGTCTTTATGCCCGGAAAAACGCGCTACACCAAACTCGATCCGAAAGATGTCGCAAGCTTGGTTGATGAACATTTCGCACCTGCAATCAAACCAACAGTCGAACCCACGATCGTAGAGCAACCGATCAAAGTCGAAGCCCTGCCTAGCTTTGCTGCGGTCTAGAACATTTGCCAATCTGGGGATCTGAGCTTCCTGAGTTGTTCGACTCGCTTACGGAAGAAGGAATCATCCAAACGGCTGTAATTGTGGCGTAGGGCATAGGTCAAGCTAATCGACCAACCCCAAATATGGGCGGTTTGTGTAAAAGCAGAAATCGCCCCAACCTCAAACTCTTTGAGCGGACTCACCGACTGATATCCTTGCAAAAAGGCTTCTCTCACCCGTCGACTGATCCCTGTGCTGAGAGCAACTTGGCGAAACTTTCCAAGCTCAAACGCTCGCCATCCAAATCCACACTGATCAAAATCGAACAAAGTCGGCTGATCGACTTCAGTGAAGTGAGTATTGCCACTGTGCGGATCACCCCAACAAATTCCCCAATAAGGCGACGATCGCGGAAATTCTTCTAATGCCGCTTTGACCTGCTCGATCGACTCCTCCACATAATCGCGATCGCTCTGTCGCAAAAATGGCTTGATCACTGCCCAAGGTTCATCCAGCAAATAGTCTAACGTCAACGGTTTGCGATCGAACTCACACTTGAACTCTAATCCCGCTTCGTGCATTTTAGCGAGAGTTTCACCCAGTCTGGTTGCCTGCCGAATGCTGAGATCTCCAATCGGCACACCTCCAGGTGCATAGATTAACAAAGCAGCATAGCGATCGCCTTCTGGAGCAGGGATCACGATCGACAATTTTCCAGATTCGGTTCTCAGCGGATACGCCACAGGCAAGCCGCGCTGATGTAGAAAATCGAGCAGCGCTAATTCAAACTCAATGTCTGTTTGAGAACGCCAACCCCAATGTGAAATTCTTAAAATATAAGCAGCGCAATCAGTTTCAATCAGGTAAACATCGCTCAATCCGCGACACCAGAACTCACACACATTAACGGTTCCAATGTCATAGCAAGACAAAATTTTCGATACGATCGCGCTTGGATCGATCGTGGAATAGAGAACGGGAAACGAATGATCGGTGATGAAAGATCGCATCAATGCAAGGATTTCAGCGCTTTTGTTATGCTCTATACTGCGCTAGAACTACATGCACAATGGTCAATTGTGATACGAAACCGCATTAATTCCGAGAAATAAGGGCTGCAACTAAAGCAATTAGACGATCAGGTTCGACAGGTTTTGACAAGTGCTGCACAAATCCGGCTGCGATCGCGCGTTTTTGATCAATTTCTCCCGCATAAGCAGTCAGCGCGATCGCGGGAATCTTTTGTTCTGGCTTCAGACTTCTGAGCAACTCATAGCCATCTATTTCCGGCATTCCGATATCACTGACTAAGAGATCGAGCTTGTCTTGAGCAAGAATCTTTAAAGCCTCGATCGCGGATGATGCGCCATGAATTTCTGCGCCTGCGGATTCGAGAACATACGTCACAAAATCACGAGAATCCGCATCATCATCCACCACCAAGATCCGAACTCCTGCAAGATCGAATGAATCTTCTAGCATTTTAGAAGAAGGTTGAGACGCTCCGATCGCATCCTTCAGCGGAAACGCCACCGTAAAGATTGCGCCTTGATCTTCTCCTTGGCTCTCTGCTCGAACACTTCCCCCATGCAATTCAACAATTTGACGCACGATCGCAAGCCCCAGACCTAACCCGCCAAACTTGCGCGTCGTGGCGCTATCCGCTTGACGAAATCGATCGAACACATACGGCAAAAACTCGGATTCGATTCCCTTTCCAGTATCGATCACTTGAATTTGCACGAATCGATCGACCTGAGCTAATCGAACTTCAACCCGTCCCGCTCCAGGGGTAAACTTCACCGCATTCGAGACCAAGTTCCAAACGACTTGCTGCAAACGGGCAACATCTCCTAAAACACTTAGAGAAGGTTCCAGAAACGTTTGGATCTGAACATTTTTCGCGTCTGCGGCAAGTCGAACGGTCTCGATCGCGGCAGTGATCACCCACGCTAAATTTACAGGCTTGATATCAAGCGCAAATTTCCCGCGCAAGATACGAGACACATCGAGCAAATCCTCGATTAACTGAGTTTGCAGTTGAGCATTGCGCTCGATCGTTTCTAGGGCTTTACCTTGATTTTCGGGGCGGACTTTACCCGATCGTAAAAGTTTTGTCCAACCGAGAATCGGACTGAGCGGCGTTCTCAATTCGTGAGAGAGAACCGCCAGAAACTCATCCTTCATTCGATTTGCGACTTCGGCTTGTTCTCTCGCGGCTCGTTCTGCTTCTGACACTTGAATGCGATCGAGTTCTGTCACAATTCGCAACGCGAAGATCGTTAACAGCGATTCTGCAAGCTGTACATTCTCTAAAGGCTTGCTGTGCATAATGCCCAACAGTCCTAAAGGTTTCTCACTTGAATCGAAGAAAGGAATAGCAACATAGCTTTCAATGTCCAACGGTTCAAGCAGTGGCGCATCTGGAAAAAGAGACTGAACCCGACGCGGATAGCAGCAAAGTTTGCGGTTTTGGATCACCTTTTTGCAAGGTGTTTCATGCAGTAAATAGTTGAAGTTGTCTGCGATCTGACCGTGGGCGCAAACTGCGATCGTTTGAATTGCCTCTTGAGTTGACTCAATCAATTGCCCAATGTAGACATAATCGACCGACAACACCTTCGCGAAATGCTGCACCAGCGCACCAAAAAATGCTTGTCCCGTGACTGCCGAAACGCCCTGCGTGATCTGCAACAATGCCGCATCGGTCTGAGCAATCCGCTGTGCTGCAAATCTTAGCTCTAGCTCATCCACCACCATCGCTGCTAAATCGACCAAAGTTGCACGTTGTTCAGCGCCGAAGTCTTCATGCGGCTGACTATCAAGGACACAGAGCGTTCCTAAGTTATAGCCATCGTGTGTGATCAGCGGTGCGCCTGCGTAAAATCGCAAACCTGGTTCGGAAAGCGCAAACGGGTTACAAGCGAAGCGATCGTCTTTGCGCGTATCGGGAACGACTAAGAGATCATTATAGAGAATGGCAAAGTTACAGATCGAATCATTGCGCGAGACTTCTGAGAGATTGAATCCGTGGCAAGATTTGAACCAAGCGCGATGCTCATCGACTAAGGAAACCAGTGTCGTCGGTACATTAAACAGGCGAGCTGCAAGCTTTGTAATGCGATCGAAGGCATCTTCCGGTGGAGTATCAAGAATGTTGTACCGCTGGAGGGCTTCCACCCGTTCAGCGTCGTTTTCAGGGCGTAAGGGTTTCGGGAAGATTTCTTGCGTTGAAGCTTCGATCATGAGGGGATTGGATTAGACGATCGCTAAGGTTCCTTTCTCCAGCGTAGGGCGTAAATTTGATTTGCGTTTTTTTGCCGGAAAATACCCCCTAAACTACTACGTTTTGTAAAGCTTGAACTCTAGCTGAGGATAGGAACGATCCCGGTAAACTGAAGAAAGCACATTCAAAGGATAGCTTTGTGATTCGAGTTGGACTGGTAGGAACAGGGTATGCCGCGAAACTGAGAGCAGAAGCGGTGAATCAAGACGATCGCGCAACATTAGTCGGTGTGGCAGGACATCAACCGGATAAAACCACAGAATTCGCACAGATTCATCAGACTCAAACGTTTCACTCGTGGACAGAATTGATCAGTGCCGTTGATCTTGTGATCATCTGTGGCGTGAACTCAGAACATAGCTCGATCGCTGAATCCGCCCTCGAATCGAATAAGCACGTTGTCGTGGAATATCCTTTAGCGATCGACCTTCAATCTGCAACCAGAGTGATCGAACTTGCCCGCGCTCGAAATCGCTTACTTCACGTCGAACACATTGAATTACTCGGTGGAGTACATCAAGCTTTTTTGCGATCTCTTTCCCAAATCGGAACGCCATTCTATGCCCGTTACATGACGATTACCCCCCAAAGTCCTGCCCCCGCAAAATGGACATACAAGCCTTCGTTATTCGGCTTTCCATTAGTCGGAGCCTTGTCGCGCTTGCATCGATTAGTTCATGTCTTCGGGCAAGTTGAATCCGTGAGTTGTCAGAATCACTATTGGAACTTGGAAAGCGATCGCTACACAGGCTGTCTGTGCAAGGCGCAACTGCAATTTAAGAACGGTGTGATCGCTGACGTGGTTTACGGCAAAGGTGAAACGCTTTGGACATCCGAGCGTAAATTAGAAGTCCAAGGCGATCGAGGTGCATTGATCTTTGATGGCGATCAAGGTGCGTTTGTGAATTTAGAGGGAGCAAGCGCGATCGAGGTCGGTGCAAGACGTGGACTGTTTACCAAAGATACCAGTGCAGTTTTAGATTACTTACTAAACGGAATGCCGCTTTATGTGCAACCCGAAGAGAGTTTGTATACGTTGAAGACTGCGATCGCGGCTCAACGATCGGCAGAACAGAAACAAACGGTGATAATTGAATAAATGCCTATCTCCAGGAGGCACACATGACTCAGCAAATTCGGTGGACAACCTCGGATCTCGAACTCTTGCCAGAGAGCAGTAATCGCTATGAAATCATTGATGGAGAATTGTACGTGACGAGAGCGCCAAACTGGAGACATCAAACCGCGATCTCGAACGCAACCGCAGAACTTAGAGAATGGTCGATCGCATCTCGTCTGGGAATCGCGATCCCAATGCCTGGAATTATTTTCAGCGATGCCGACAATGTAATCCCGGATTTAATCTGGATTAGTCACGATCGTTTAGCTCTAACCGAAGATGAAGCGGGTCATTTCACCGCTGCACCTGAATTAATTATTGAAGTCCTGTCATTTGGGAAAGAGAATGAAAAGCGCGATCGTGAAACTAAATTAAAGCTCTACTCAACCAGAGGAACTCAAGAATATTGGATTCTAAACTGGAAGCTTCAACAAGTAGAGGTTTACCGCCGTGAGCAAGCTGTTTTACAACTATTTGCGACTCTGAACGCATCAGACACGCTAGTATCGCCGCTTCTACCAGGATTTAGTTGTCTTGTTTCGCGTTTCTTTCTTTAATGTTCTTCACAATTCTCAATTCTTCATTCGCATCGTCTCTCGCGCTGAATCCTTTAAGATAAATATCTGACTTAAGATTATCAGCCTGTCGTGATTCTCAGACTCAACTCTCAGCATCTTGTGAGCATTCGTGTTCATGCCGAACGCACCTATCCAGATGAGTGCTGCGGCTTGCTGTTGGGCAAGAGTGACCCCACTGGGAAAACCGTCATGGAAGTGAAAGCAACGAAAAATGGATGGAGTGGCGAAGCGAGCGACCTGACCAAAAAACGGCGGTATGAAATTGCACCCCAAGAAATGTTGGCAGCAATGAAACAAGCTCGATTGCAAAATCTCGATATCATCGGGATCTATCACTCGCATCCGGATCAGCCCGCTATCCCTTCAGAATGCGATCGCGCCGCTGCATGGTCACACTACAGTTATGCGATCGTGTCGGTGTCTGAAGGTAAATCGGTTGACCTTCGCTGCTGGAGCCTCGACGATCAGCAGGTTTTCCAAGCGGAAGATCTCGTGATCACCTGAAGGAACCCCCCAAATTCGAGCGAACACGTACCCGTGTAGCAAAGCTATCGAATTGATTTTGTCAACTTGTTCAGCGACGCACCATGCTAAACCCAAATCTGGATGAAATCCAGTTAACGAATGACGATTACGCTCGATATTCTAGGCACATTATTTTGCCGGAAGTCGGACTCGATGGACAGAAAAAACTCAAGGCGGCGAGTGTCCTCTGCGTGGGAACAGGCGGACTGGGATCACCGCTATTACTGTATTTAGCGGCAGCCGGGATCGGTCGGATTGGTATCGTCGATTTTGATATCGTCGATAGTTCTAACCTGCATCGCCAAATTATTCACGGTACTTCCTGGGTCGGTAAACCCAAGATCGAATCGGCAAAACAGCGAATCTTGGAGATCAATCCGACTTGCCAAGTAGATTTGTATGAGACGCGATTGAGTTCTGAAAATGCACTACAAATCGCTGAACCGTATGATCTCGTAATCGATGGAACGGATAATTTTCCAACGCGCTATCTGGTGAATGATGTTTGCGTGTTGTTGAATAAGCCGAATGTGTACGGCTCGATTTTCCGATTTGAGGGACAAGCGACAGTCTTCAACTATGAGGGCGGGCCAAACTATCGCGATTTGTATCCAGAACCCCCCCCACCTGGACTCGTCCCTTCGTGTGCTGAAGGCGGCGTTTTAGGGGTGCTGTGCGGAATTATCGGAACGATTCAGGCGACTGAAGCGGTGAAGATTATTCTTGGGCAAGGCAACACACTCAGCGGACGGCTGTTGTTGTATAACGCGCTTGAAATGAAGTTCCGAGAGCTTAAACTGCGACCGAATCCGGTGCGTCCCGTAATTGAGAAGCTAGTTGATTACGAGGAATTCTGTGGAATTCCGCAAGCAAAAGCGGCTGAAGAACAGGAAAAAGCCAATATGCAAGAAATCACTGTGCAGGAATTGAAGCAACTGATCGACAGTGGCGCGATCGGAAAAGACTATGTTCTGCTCGATGTCCGCAATCCAAACGAATACGATATTGCTCAGATTCCCGGTGCTGTCTTGATTCCGTTACCGGATATCGAGAACGGTAGCGGTGTTGAGCAAGTGAAAGACTTGCTGAATGGGCATAAGCTAATTGCTCACTGCAAGATGGGAGGTCGATCGGCAAAAGCGATCGGCATTCTCAAATCTGCTGGCATTGATGGGATCAATCTGAAGGGCGGAATTACGGCTTGGAGTCGTGAAGTCGATCCCTCTGTGCCAGAGTATTAGACCGTTTGAGAATTGATCGGGGCAAGTTGTCCCGATCAATTAAGCTATCCGAATGCCAATCTTGCCGCCCAAAAACCACCCAAAATCACCAACGCGATCCAATCAAATCGTTTCAAAATCAACTGATGCCACTGGACTCGATGCTGATTTGGGCTGGTAAATCCGCGAACCTTCATCGCACTCGCAATCTGTTCTGCTCTCAGCAATAGATTTTGCAACAGCCGTTCCGCGATCGATAAAGCGACCTGAATCGTGCGGCGAAACCCTAATTTCTTCCAGTTAATTGCACGAGTGCGAATCGATCGAATTAAATTCTGAAATTCCTCCAATACCAGCGGGATAAATCGCAACGACAACGTTAACGTCAATGCAATTTCAGTCACGGGAAGATTAAATCGACGCAGCGGAAGCATCAGATCTTCCAATCCTGCGGTGACTTCTTCGGGTGCAGTGGTTAGTAGAAATAAATTCGTGCTGTAGATTAGCGTAAATAGCAAAGTGCTGACTCGGATTGCTAAATCTAGCGATCGACGAGTCACCTGAATTGGGCCGCGCTGAAAAACAACATACCGATAGCCCGTCGGTTGCTTTAACTCTGGTCGCTTCAGCTTGTCAGCAAATTCCGTCTGCACCTTGGGTGTTTCTTGAAATGGATTGTACCAAGGCTTCGAGGGCGCGGGTTCCAGGATCGTATTTGGTTGTTGTACGAATGCCAATTCATTTGCAGGCAATCGAGGACGCGGTTCAACGCTCAAACCATCGGGCGCGATCGCAACTAATGAAAACACATAAATCGCCAGCAACAACAGCCATCCCATCTGTTGCCGCCACACTCTTAGAGGAATTCGAGCCGCTAAGGTTAATGCAATCAACACTCCCACTAGAACCAATCGCCATTCTGCATTCGCCAGTAATGGAGTCGCCAGGAAACTCATTAACCAAGCAAGCTTCACCCGTGGATCAAGTCGGTGCATCCAGGTGATCGGCTGTTCGAGATAAAGACCCAACGGGAGCGATCGCAGTAAGTCCATAGCCTAAACCTTCGTCGCTCGATTCGGGCTATTACCGCGTTCGATTTCACGCACTTTCTTACCGCGCCACAACAAGCGGAGCGGAGTGCCTTGGAAGCCCAACGATTCACGGAATTTACGATCGATATAACGGCGGTAGTTGTCGTTAAATAGATGCGGGTCGTTGACGAATAATGCGATCGTCGGCGGTGCAGTACTCACTTGAGTTCCGTAGTAGATCTTCCCTTGCTTTCCTTGTCTTGTGGTTGGGGGACTGTGCCAAGAAAGCGCATCTTCTAGCACTTCATTGATTACAGCCGTTGTTACTCGGCGTTTATGTTGTTCAGCCGCACGATCGACAAGTTCAAAAATCTTTTCGACGCGCTGACCTGTTTTGGCACTGATAAAGATGGTTTCTGCCCACTCGGTAAAGTGCAGGCGATCGCTGATTTGCTGCTCGTATTCATAGATGGTGTGAGAATCTTTCTCGATGGCATCCCATTTATTGACAATCACCACACAGCCACGACCTTCATCATCGATTCGTCCAGCTAGCTTTTGATCCTGCTCGGTCACACCATCTAAGGCATCAATCACGAGTAGAACAACATCAGATCTATCGATCGCTTTAAACGCCCGATTGATTCCGAAGAATTCAGGGCCATATTCCACATTCTTCTTTTTGCGAATTCCAGCAGTATCGATCAGCCGATACGTTTTATCACCGCGTTCGACCACCATATCGATCGCATCTCTCGTCGTTCCCGAAATCGGACTGACGATCGAGCGATTTTCACCCACGAACGCATTCAGTAAGCTTGATTTTCCGACGTTTGGACGACCTGCGATCGCAACTTTAGTCTCAGGATTATCCTCGATTTCATCAGTCGAGGGCAAATAATCCACCACTTGATCGAGCAAATCCCCAGTTCCGCTGCCGTGAATGCTCGAAACCGCATACGGCTCACCCAATCCCAACTCCCAAAACTCCGCCGCTTGCACGAGTCCTTGATCAACTGATTCGCACTTATTCACCGCGAGTACGACCGGGACAGGTTGCTGACGTAACCAATGAGCAATCTCTTCATCCGCCTGTGTCAAACCCGCCTGTCCATCCACCACGAAAATTGCAGCTTTCGATTCCGACAAAGCCGCCATTGCTTGTTCTCGAATCAACGGTAGAAATTCAGTATCGTCATCAAACACAAGTCCGCCCGTATCCACAACCTGAAATTCTCGATCGCGCCAAAATGCCCTTTTATAAGTGCGATCGCGGGTCACTCCCGGTTCATCAAACACGATCGCATCCTGCACCTGTGCAAGACGATTGACAAGAGTAGACTTGCCCACATTCGGGCGACCAATAATGGCAACGATCGGCAATGACATAATTTTGGAGAGGAGATTAATTCAAGGCAGCATATCATTGTAACGCGATCGTTCTCAGATTGATTCGCAATTTCAACTCTTGCACTCGGCGGGTTTAATACACTGTAATTTTGGATTGCGGCGTGCAAATTTTCGGAACGCTCGACTGAATTTTGGCGTTAAGGTCAGTTCTCTCATTCGTCGGGTCGGAATTACAGCTTAGGCTTGCGTCAGAATTTCGTATCCAGTACTGGTAACTACGATCGTATGTTCACACTGCGCCGACAGTTTCCGATCCTTCGTCAAAGCTGTCCACTTATCGGGCATGACTTCGACTTCCCAAGTGCCTTCGTTGATCATTGGCTCGATCGTAAATACCATTCCAGTCCGCAGTTTTTTACCTGTGCCGCGTTTGCCGTAGTGCGGAATTTGAGGAGCCGTGTGGAAAATGTGACTAATCCCATGTCCTACGAAGTCTTGCACCACTGAGAAACCTTGTGATTCGGCGTATTCTTGAATCGCTGCACCAATGTCCCCGATTCTTGCCCCTGGTTTTACTGCATCCATGCCTAACTGTCGGCATTTATCAGTCACTTCGACCAAGCGTTTTGCTAAGGGCGATGGTTCTCCGACGAAGTACATTTTCGAGGTGTCGCCGTGATAGCCATCGACAATCAGCGTGACATCGATATTGATGATGTCACCGTCTCTTAGGACTTGTTTCGCGCTGGGAATGCCGTGACACACCACATCGTTAACACTGGTACAAATCGACTTCGGAAAGCCGTTGTAGCCAAGGGGGGCGCTTTTAGCTCCGTGTGCTTGTGTCCAGCGTTCGGCTTCGTCGTTCAGTTGTAGGGTGGTGACACCGGGTTTAACGAATGGCTCTAGGTGCTGTAATAGCTGCGCTGCAAGCTTTCCGGCTCGACGCATTTTTTCGATTTCGCGGCTCGAAAGGAGGGTAATAACTTCTTGTTCCATGTTTACTATGTTAGCGAGAATTGTTCTCAGTGTTGAGCCAGAGCGATTTGATTGTAGACGGTTTTTTGCTCCGGATTGACTCGATCGCATTAACTTTTCGTGCCGTTTAACCAATGCAACAGAACAGGAAACAATTCTTGGCGCGATCGCGTTTCGGGACTGATGCAAACGTGGCGGGTCAACGCTTTCGCGATCGCGTAATGCGGCAGTTGGTTGAATAGATGGTAGGAAATTTCAAATTCACTCGGTTTTAGTAAGTTCGGGACGAGTGAGATCGTGATTTGATCGCCGCAAAACATCGGTTTGAAGAAATCGACTTCGGCATGAACGATCGGAACGGCAATCTCCTGACCGGAGAAGAACGATCGCGCATTGATGCCGCTTGCAACTAGAGAGGCTTCATAAGCTTCGTGGCAGAAGGTGAGAACGTTGGCAAAGTAAACCACTCCTGCCGCATCGGTTTCAGAAAAGTGAATCGATCGAGAATAAGTAAATGCCATCAGGAAAGTTCGGATTTGAGAAAGTCAATAAATTGACGCGCAGTTCTGCCCGATCGACCATTGTGTCGAGTCGCCCACTGCAACGCCCTAAATTCTAGGTCTTCGGAATTTAATTCAATTTGAGCTTGCTGGGCTAAATGGTGAACGATTTTCAGATAAGTGGTCTGATCGGCAGGTTCAAAGGTCAGGGTTAGCCCGAAGCGATCGCTAAACGATAGTTTTTCTTGCACTGTGTCCCAGTGATGTACTTCGTTGGCATCTTTTGGACGTGGACGATCGTCAAAAAATTCTCGAACTAAGTGTCGTCGATTTGAAGTCGCATAGACGACAACGTTTTGCGGTCGCGCGGTGAGATTGCCTTCTAACACGACTTTTAGCGCTTTGTAGGCATCGTCATCTTCTTCAAACGACAAGTCATCTACGAAAATCACAAACTTCTGAGGCAAATCGCGCAGATGTTCAACGATCGTAGGTAATGCACTCAGTTCTGATTTTGTGACCTCGATTAAACGAAGATTTTCGTATTTTCCGAGCAGCGATTTGACGAGTGACGATTTTCCTGACCCGCGACTACCGTACAGCAGAATGTGAAGGGCGGGCAATCCAGCCAGCAGGAATTCAGTGTTTTGTAGCAAGGTGTCGCGCTGAGTTTCGTAGCCGACTAAGGCATCGACTTGGATCGGGTCAGGATTCGCGATCGCTCTCAATTCTCCTTGCTCCCAACGGAACGCCGCATATTCTGCAAAAATTCCCGTACCGAATTGGCGGTAAAACGCGATTAGATCTGGAAGTGCGATCGACCAATCTTCGATCGATTCAAGTTGCTTCTGAATTTGTCTAATTCGGGTTCTTCTTATATTAATTTCCTCATCATCAATATGATCACGCCAGCGTACAGTATTTTGATTAATTAGTTCGAAAAACTGCCGACTTCCGCATTGATAGATCTGTTGTAGAACTCTTAAATCATGCTCTGCGGCTTCTAATAATTCATTGAGAATTTCAGTTTGATGAACTTGCTGAGTGAACGCATTATCTGAAGTCAGAATTCGAGTGAGCAAATAATCACGCCAACCTTGACGACGTTTTGCAAGTTCCGAAAACCATTCACCGTAAGCCACGATAGCAATTTCAGGACGATCGAGATTTTGCAAAACGGTGAGAAATGATTGTGCGATCGCATCGTCGAATACATTGCGATAGATCAGCAGCGATAAAGAGTTTTGATAGAGCGCTTTTCCGTCCATTTCACATTCCCAACGCAGTCGTTAAAAACTTCGGTGCAGGTAACACAAGTAGAATTAGAATCACCAATGCCATCAACCCCACGATATCGCGAAATGAATCAATCTCAAGCACATCATTTAGCGTCGGTTCATTCAACGCAGGCAACAATAATAATAAAACCGCCCATAGTAATAGATGTGGATATACGATCGCAAATCCTAGCAGCAAAAATCTAGAAATCCGTCCGATTCTCGCTCCAATCCGCCGCCCAAATACCGCATGAATCATCCGCCCCCCGTCTAACTGTCCAATGGGCATCAAATTAAACGCGGTAAACATCAATCCGATCCAACCCGCGATCGCCATCGGATTCAGCCGAATCGCCGCATCTGGGGTCAGTTCTCGCCCGATCGCTAATTTGCCAAAAATCGCCAGCACGATCGAGAACCTCGGATCAAGTGCCTGAAACTGAAACAGTCCTCCTTGACTGGGAAGCGCCACAACTGTCGATTGCACCAATCCCCACGCCAACAGCGGAATACTCACACTCAGCCCCAAAAACGCCCCCACTAATCCAATATCAAACAGCGCCTTACGATGCGGAATCGGCGATCGCAACTGAGTAAACGCGCCGATCGTTCCAATTGGAAAAAATGGCAGCGGAATAATTGGAATAAAATATGGCAGCGTAATCGCAATCTGATATTTTCGCGCAGTCACAAATTGACCAAAACTTCGCGCCGCAAAAAACATCAAAATCGGAAGCGAATACGGCAATCCATTTTGCAGCAATGCCCCGATCGTCGGAACGCGCCCTACAATTTGCAACCCTGCCCAAGTCGTCGTAAATAACGTCAATAGCGCCAGCACGATCGCAAATCCAGGACGAATCAGAACGCGCGAATTTTTTCCTTCGATCGTTGCCGCAGAATTGATCAGTAGTTCAAAAAATGGATCTCCTGGATAGTACTCCTGAAAAATCACATGAAAGCGATCGCCAAATTGAGCTTCGACATTTTCCCGCACCGTTTGATAAGCAACTTCCGGCGAGGTGCGTAACTGCCCCCGACAGACAACCCCTTGCGGGTGATACTCCAAATGCTTCAGATAAAACACCGACCAAGGAAAACAAGTTTGCAGGCTTGTTTCTTCGGCTTGATTGAGCGGGCGCAGACTCGCTAGATTTGGCGGCTGAATTTCGGGAATCGGTTCGGGTGCAGGCGGAGAAGTATCCATCGTGGATCGCACAATTCGCCCCCGCTGAATCAGATACAAATACAGCACCAAACAGCCCGCAAACAAAACGAGCGTGTACTGCGTCGGCATCGGTTGCCCTCGTTGAGCGATCGCCCACACGACCATCACAAACACAGGCAGCATCGCCACCAGCCACAACAGCCAAACGGGTGTGCGGGTGAGACTCGCGACCCACTGCGTAATAAACAAATAAGTGATCAATCCGAGAAGCAAAAGCCAAATCATGACCAAAACGGTAGGCAGAGGGCATAGAAGGAAATCGCGCGATCTGGCACAATCAACGATGGCAGACTTGCCACATTCCTTAGTTTGACTGATCGAGAAGCTTGTGCCACCAGAATCCCCAATAACGTCACAGTCCCGCACTCCGAAACCACCGCGTCTCGTGTTTTCGGAAGAAACTTGTCCGCAGCCGATTTTCGCGTTTCCGCCAAATCGAGAGACGCTCGGTGGCACATCGTATCTCATTGTAGAAAAAGATAGAAATTTGATGATCGATTGTCCGGCATGGGACGAAAATACTCGATCGTTTCTCGCGGCTCAGGGCGGTGTGAGTCGGCTTGTAATCACGCATCGAGGCGGAATGGGAAAAGTCCGAGAAATTCAAGAGGCGTTTGGGTGTGAAGTGATTGTGCAGGAGCAAGAGGCGTATTTATTGCCGAATTTGACAGTGACCGCATTTCAAGAAAGTTTGTTGATCGGGTCAGAAGTTCAAGTGATTTGGACTTCAGGACATTCTCCAGGATCAGCTTGCGTGTACTACTCGGCTTGCGGTGGGATCTTGTTCTCTGGACGGCATTTGATCCCGAATACTCAAGGCGATCCCGTTCCGCTGAGAACTGCGAAAACGTTTCACTGGAAGCGCCAAATTCGCCATGTTCAGACACTTTTGGAGAAGTTCAATCCGGAGACGCTGCGGTTTATTTGTCCAGGTTCGAGTCTGGGATTGCTGCGGGGGAAATTCTCGATCGACGATGCTTATTCCAAATTGGCACAACTCGATCTTGAAGCTTGTCTGAAAGCAGAGATTCTGCTGTAAGAAAAAATTTGGGGTAAAATTCCTGCACTGAATGGAAGCAAGTGCCGTGAACTGGAAGCGAATTCTCCCTTATCTCTCCTTGTTGCTGTGGGTTTTGCCGATCGTCTTGATCCGCAGTTCTCAGCAAAGCCTGATGGCGCATGATGAAGGCATTTATGCCACACAAGCGCGATCAATTCTGAGAACCGGGGATTGGATCACGCCACAATGGGGCGCGGGATATAGCTTCGATCGCACGATCGGGATTCAATGGCTGATTGCGGGATCGTATTTGCTGTTTGGCACGAGTGAGGAGTCAGCGCGACTACCTAGCGCGATCGCATTTGTTCTAAGTGTGTTGCTCACTTATGCGATCGGGGTTCGGCTCACGACACCCCGGATTGCTTGGCTTGGAGCCGCTATTTTTAGTGTGATTCCGCTTGTGGTGCAGTATGGACGGCTTGCGACTCAAGATATGGCGCTCGTGTGCGTTGAGCTAATCGCAATTTGGGCGTTGCTGATGGCTGAGTCTTCGGCTCGTCCTTGGCGATTTGTGGCGGGTGCGATGTTTGGTTGGGGATTCATGATCAAGGGATTCATGGTGGTTCCTGCTGCGATCGCGTTATTGCCTTATTTAATTTTTCAACATCGTCGCCATCGTCATTTGCTCGATCCTTGGTTGTATTTCGGATTTGCAATCGGGCTTGCATTACCGATTGGATGGCTTTGGGCAGCAGTTGAAAAATATGGAACTTCCCCGATTCAAGAACTATTTGGTAAATTGTTTCACCTCAGTGGGCAAACCTATCAAGGCGCAAATCATTTTTATTACTTCTGGAATATTCCCGCAAATGGTTTTCCATGGGTATTTTTTGCATTAGGCGGGTTGTGGCTCTCGTTTTTTCATCCTGATATCCGAGGATTATTAAAATCGAATCAAAGACGTTTTTTATTAATTGGTTATCCGGTTACGTTATTTATTGTATTAACGCTCTTTGGAACGCGAACGCATTATTACCCGCTTCAATTAATGCCGTTTGTTGGATTGCTTGCTGCGATCGCGCTTTCTCATCTCGCTCACCTTTACACACAGCAGAAACGCACTAGATTATTGATCGGACTGAATCTATTCATCGGTGCGATCGCGATTATTTTTCTTGTGATTGTAAATAAGCGAATGACGGTCGCTCAGTTTGTTTCTGGCAATTTGCGAGGAGAGACGATCGAAATGATCTCGCTGGTTGTGCTGACGGTTGGATTGGGTTGGTTTAGCTTGCCTGTCATTTGGATGCTGCGCGATCGTATCTCTCTTCGACAGTCTTCAAAATACTGGATTGCAGCTTGGCTTCTAACTTCTTGGTTTGCGGTGGCGACTCTACACTTCACTGGATTGTGGGGCGACTATGATCCGCAGTTAAAACGATTTTTGCAAATACCGAGCGTTCAGGCGATTTTACGATCGCAGCCCGTGAGCTTTGTCGTCAACGAAGCCTTCATTAGCCGCGACGATCGTAAAAGACATTTGCTGTTGAATTTTTACACGCCACAGGTCGGACAGTATATCGAGAATCCCAAGATTTTGCCCAGTACTGATTACGCTTGGATTGATCCCAATTTTGCCAAAACTCCTGACCTGAAATATGAGCTAGAGGAAATGTTCGACGGTTGGATTTTGGCAAAACGCTGGCAGCGATCGCGCTAAGGGATGAGAACTAAATAAATGGTTAGATTCACATCAATGCTGCAATCTGCGCTCGTGCTTTTTGCAGCGATTCTAACCACTCTCGCTCAGGATCACTATCTGCCACAATTCCCGCGCCAACCTGCCCCCAAACGATCGCTGAATCTTCTTGTTTTGCATAAAGCAATGTTCGGATTAGGATGTTTAGATCTAAGTTTCCGCGTCGATCGAGATAACCGCAAGAGCCATAAAACAAACTGCGTCGCACAGGTTCCAATGTTTCGATAATCTCCATACAGCGGACTTTTGGGCATCCCGTGATTGTTCCACCAGGAAACAAGGCACGAACTACATCGATCGAATTAAACTGCGATCGTACTTTTCCCACGACGTTACTCACCAGGTGCATCACATGACTATACCGCTCAATCGCGAGCAGTTCATCAACCTGTACACTCCCCCATTCACATACTCGTCCTAAATCATTGCGTTCAAGATCAACTAACATAATGTGTTCTGCTTGCTCTTTGATGTTGCCGAGTAATTCTTTTGCAAGTTGTCGATCGTGTTCAGGGGTTGTTCCACGGGGGCGAGTTCCAGCGATCGGGCGAGATTCTGCAATGCCATTTTCGAGTTTTACTAATCGTTCTGGAGAGCAGCTAATCACATCGCCCCAAGGTGTCTTCCAATAGCTAGAAAATGGAGATGGATTGATAGATTGTAGCGATCGATAAATTGCCCAACTTTTAGCTTCAGTTCTCGCTTCAAACCTCAAAGATAGATTTGCCTGAAAGATATCGCCTGCTCGAATGTGCTGTTTTGCTCTGAGTACGATCGCTTCGTATTCTGCTTGCTTCATACAAAACTCAGTCTGAACCGCTGAACTTCTAACAGTCTCTTGAACTAAGTTTGTAAGCTGTTTTTCAAGCTGATCTAATTGACGATCGCTGCTTGCTGCAAGCCATAGCGTTTGTTGTTCGTGATCTAATACTGCAAAGCGTTCTGGCTCATACCAAAACGCCACCGGAAACGGTAAAGTTTCTTCCTTTAAATAGGGAAGTCGCTCAATTTCCCAAGCGAGATCGTAGCCCAACCAGCCCAGCCAGCCACCCGTAAAAGGTAAATGCTCAGGAGCTTGTAGGGTTGATTGTTGCTGAACTAGCTGATTGAGAAATGGCAGAATCTCCCCGATCACAGGTGTCCAGACTTTATTCGATCGAGAATTGCCAGCACAGATTGAGAAGCGCCCTAACTGCGGATAGTCCGGCGATGCAGGATAAGGACTTTCTAGCAAAGTTGCAGTGTCATCCTGCAAAAACAGAGCCGCGAACACTTCGGAACCTGTGCGCTGATGCAACGGAATCGATCGCCAAATCCAGGGAAGCAATGACATAGAGGAAAACAGCACAAACGTAAGCTATATCCTACGATGTGCTGTTCCAAATTAGTGTGTGAGCAGTGCCACTGGGAAATGTTTTAGAACGTCTTGAAGTACGATCGTCGTTCCAGAATGTTCGGTGTTTGCGATCGCATTTTTCCAGTTTGAAGCCGGAAGCTCGATCGCCGTATCTTCCCAAATTTCACCGATCGGAAGCTGCTCCGGTTGAATCAAGCGAGTGAACAATCGAGGTGCGATCGTCACTACCATTTTCTCAGCATCTTTCCGCGCAAATGCAATAATGTGATCTTTGAATTTGCCCGTTGCTTCGAGCGAAATGTACTCCCCATTTAGAAAGACCGACTTATACTGGTTCCGAACTTTCAGCGCTTGAGCAGTCAGGAATAGCTTAATTTTTCCGTCTTGCGGTTTCTCCAAAAGTTTCGGCATCAACTCTGAAACTTCTGCTGCTTGGATCGCATCTAGAAATGCTTCGCGCTGGGCAAAATCAACCGGACGACGATTATCAGGATCAACCAAACTTAAATCCCAAAGTTCTGTCCCTTGATAAAAATCAGGAATGCCAGGAGAAGTAATTTTGATCAAAGTTTGGGATAAAGAATTGAATACGCCGTACTGGGTAATCTTCTTCTGAAATGGCAGAAATTCTGTGAGGAATTGATTGTCCTCTAAAATGGCTTTCACAAATTTCGTGCAAGCATCTTCATAAGGTGCATTCGGACGCAGCCAAGCCGTAGAAACTTTCGCTTCTCGGATCGATTTGATTGCGTATTGCTCGACTCGATCGACAAATCCTTCCAATTCACTTTCTTGAAACGGATATGCACCGATCAGCGTTTGATAAAACGCATACTCATCATTCGCACTCGGCATTAACGCTTTTTTATTCTGAACTTTGTGCTTCTGATTGATCTCGCGCCATTTTTGTAACTGTGCTTGCCATTCATCAGGGATTTCCGAAAGTACATTAATTCGTGCGCGTGTATCTTCACCTCGTTTTGTATCGTGTGTAGAACTTGCGTTCATCGCAGCATTCCAGTTCTGTTGTCGATACTGATTAAACTGGTGAAACTCAGTTGTACTAATTCCGAAACGACCCGGATCACCGCCCACTTCATTAAGGGAGATCAAACGGTTGTAAACAAAGAATGCCGTATCTTCAACGCCTTTCGCCATCAAAGGCCCGGTATATTGCTGAATTCGCATCGCGAAATAAAGCCACTGTTCTTTATCCGCTGGCGTAAGCGAATTATCATATTCAAGCAGCAACAGTTTTTCGATGAAGTCTAATTCTTTTTGTGAGAAAGGCGCATTCTCGCGGGCAGTTTCGATCGCAGTTTGAATATAATTACGATCGCATTCCGAAACTCCCGCTTCTGTAGTATAAGTGCGGTAAATCGAGAACTGCGTCAAAACTTCAGCGATCGCGCGTTTCAGCCCGTTAATCGTAAAGTCATTTCCGTATCGATCCTTCAGTGAAATGTCTTTCAAAAGTCTCGCCAAATTATCTAGATCGCCTGCTAGATTCTTATCGAGAATTAGATGTTTTTTGTCTAGAACAACTTCTTCAAAAGGTATCGATCGACCTTGAATCTGTTGATAGATTTGATCGAATCTCGACTCGTTTTCAACGTCACAGAACACGCTATTGAGATAATTCAAATAGTCATATCCCGATGTGCCTTGAATGCTCCAATCTTTCGGTACATCTTCGCCAGGTTGTAAAATCTTCTCTGCAACAATATAAGCATCTCCTACCTTTTCTTGCAGCCGTTCCAAATATTGTTTCGGATTTGAAAGTCCATCAATGTGGTCAATTCTTAATCCTGTAACCTTGCCTTCCTTAACCAATCGAGCAATCAATTCATGCGTATTGTTAAATACTTTCAGCTCTTCAACTTTCACAGAAATCAACTCGTTTACCGTAAAGAATCTACGGTAGTTAATCTCTTCGGCTCCTACTTTCCAATACGACAATCGGAAGAACTGTTCTGATAAAATCTTATCTAACCAATCCACACTTTGCGGATTTCCTGCTTCACCATTAAAGAACTGAATGTTAGTACCAATAAAAGACTTAACTTCAGGATTGCCCTCGTGCAACTCCCAGAGAAGACCTTTAACAAATTCGGCTTCATCCTGTCTCTGTTTACCTCCTGACACGGTAGGCAAGCTTTTTAACATATAAAGAACGGCAAGAAGCTTAACAAAATCAGGATGCCGTCTTCCTAATGCTCTGGCTAATTTTCCTAAATCATGTGTGAGAAAGATTGAATAAGATTCGAGCCTCAAAGGAGCGCGAAAATTGTAATAATTGACCGTCAAACCGTCTTGATTATACTGAAGCTGAATATCTCCATTCTCCAAGCAAGAACCATAAAAATCGCCGAGCAATGGCGCTAAAATCGGATCGCGACTACTTCTAAATGGAGAATTCCAAGCTAGGTCAAAGTATTGCGAATAATCTGAGTCAAATCCATTTTCTAATACATCCATCAGATAGCGATTATCGCGGTCGTAGGACATATGATTTGGCACAATGTCTTGCACCCATCCCATATTGTGATGCTGTAGCTTATCTACTAATTGCTCAAAAATTTCAGGTGTGCCCAATTCAGGATTGAGTTGAGTCGGATCAACGACATCATATCCGTGAGTACTGCCCGCTTTCGCTTTAAAGATCGGTGACGCATAAAAATCAGAGATCCCTAGCTTTGCCAAATATCCAACGATTTTGGTAGCATCTTCAAACTGAAAACCTTGATGGAGTTGAATTCGATAAGTTACGAGTGGAATTCTCATAAATCCTCAATTAATAATGTTCATAAATGATGAAACTTTGGGCGCTGACTTGAGCGCTATCGCCCTGTTCTCCCTTGTCTGGAGCGATCGCACTTTTGCCCATCCAGCGCTCATCTGCTGAATCAAGCAACTTCCGCCAATTCCCGTCTGGAAACTCAAACGACTGATCCGATCGATTAAAATTCATCAAAATTATCAGCGTTTGTTCAGCACTCGATCGCTCTACCCAAATCAATTTCTTTTCTTCTTCAGCACACGCCGAAACCGAACTGCGATCACGATTCACCAACGCAGGCAGCGATCGTCGCATTTCTAACAATTTCTGATAAAACTGCCATAGCGCTTTGTATTTCCCTTCCTGATGTCGTTCCCATTCCAAAACGCACGCTTGGAACGTTTCCTTAGACTCTGGATCAGGCGGCTCACCATCATAATGAAAATGTTTAAACTCTTGCTTTCTACCTTGCTGCACCATGCGAATTAGCTCTGGATCGGAATGGCTCACAAAGTAAGTAAACGGGACTTCTTCGCCATATTCCTCGCCCATAAATAGCAGCGGAATATAAGGTGAAAGAATGGTTGCGCCTGCTGCTAACTTCAACCCTTCAAATGAAATCAATTGCGAAAGCCGTTCACCTTTCATTTGATTGCCAATTTGATCATGGTTCTGAATGCACACCACAAATTGACTCATCGGACAATCAATCGCAGGCGCACCATGAAACCGCGATCGATGTGGCGCATACTTCCAGTCGTACACAAATGTTTCACGGTAAGCTTTTGCTAAATCTTCGCAAGTTCCAAAATCCTGGTAGTAGCCAACGTCGGTTCCAGTTAGCAATGCGTGTAAAGCGTGGTGAAAATCATCACTCCACTGTGCATCTAAGCCATAGCCGTTTGCTTGCTTCGATCGAACCAACTTGACATCATTCAAATCGCTTTCAGCAATCAGGTAAAGCTTACGATTTTGCTGTTGTGATAGTTCATCAACCCGATCAACTAGCTCTGCTAAAAAGTGCCGCGCACCCAAGTCATATATCGCGTGGACTGCATCTAATCTCAGTGCATCAATATGAAACTCTCTCAGCCAGTACAGCGCATTCTCTAGAAAATAGTTGCGAACACAATGACTATAAGCATCATCAAAGTTAATTGCCTTGCCCCAAGGTGTTTTGTATGTCTCAGTAAAGTAGTCGCCAAACTGCTGAATGTAGGTTCCTTCAGGGCCAAAATGGTTGTACACCACATCTAAAACGATCGACATTCCATGCTGATGACAAGCATCGACTAGCTTCTTCAGCCCAACCACACCCCCATAAGAATTCTGTACGGCATACGGATAAGTGCCGTCGTAGCCCCAATTTCGATAAGCCTTTGGATCATCAGTTTTGCTATCTCCAGGGAACTGAGCGATCGGCATCAGTTCGATCGCAGTAATGCCCAGTTCCTTCAGCGTCTGCAATCTCGGAATGATTGCCTCAAATGATCCCTCTGGCGTGAACGTTCCAATATGCAATTCGTAGATCACTAGGTCTTCTAGAGCGATCCCCGACCATTGCGCGTCGTGCCATTCAAACTGATGATCTACCAATTCCGAAGCTTCATGTACACCCAACGGCTGTGATAGTGATGCAGGATCAGGATAAGCCTGTTGATCGTCTAATCGGTAGCGATACTGCGCTCCAGGTTTGACATCCGAAACGATCGCGCTCCAATATCCTTGATCTTTCTGTGCTAATTTGATCGAACGATCCGCCAACTCCAGCGTCACATTCTGCGATCGCGGTGCCCAGACTGTAAACTCAGCGTGATCGTCGCCTAGATACCAAGCCCCTATTTTCATAGCAATACTGATGGGTGTAAGGTTCAAACCGCATTTCTCAGTCCTTTGAGAAATGTTGCAAGCGGCTTGCTGTCACAGTACTCGAATCCTATCGATCGCCTAATCTATCTCAAGTCGGAGTAGCAGGAAGAAATTCGAGCGCAGCAACAGCTTCCGGTGCGTGTATCATTTCAATTCACTCAATTCTTGGGCAAACTGAGAACACTAGAGAGGTTAATGTAATGAAGCTTAAAGTTCTGCAATCTACAACGTTTAAACAATCGCCAGTCGATTCCTCTGAGCTATCGATTCAAGATAAAGTCACTATTCCAGCAGGCGAAGAGTTTGAAGTTCACTCCTACAAACCCGTTGGAAGCAATCATGTTCGGATTGCATTAGTTGATCGATTTTTAGGCAATCCACCCCGGAATACTTGGTATGTCTATCAACCCCACATTCAGATTTACAATCAACGCGGTCAAGTGAAGAACTTTGTGCGTAGACCTAGCATTGGAGTTCCAAACTTACTGCTCCCTCAATCGAAGCTGTTGAATGTTCCTTATCATACGCAGCTTAATAATGCTGAAAACCCGAAAGGAGCTTGCAATGTCACGAGCTTTGCAATGGTGATGCGCTACTTTCGGATCTCAAAGCGCACAAACGCCATGCAGTTTGAGGATGAACTGTATCGCTACATGGAAAATAAAGGACTAAGCCGCCATGACCCTGAAGATCTAGCAGTGATGGCAGAGAACTATGGGCTGAAAGATGATCTGACCCTACAAGGGCGAATGTCAGACATCCGAAAAGCGATCGCTGAGGGAAAGCCCTGTATTTTGCATGGATATTTCACCAGCTTTGGGCACATCATTGTAGTGCGGGGATATGATCAAACCGGGCTGTGCGTAAATGATCCATTTGGCGAATGGTTTGACTCTGGTTATCGCAATGACTTATCCGGTGAAAATCTCTCGTATTCTTACAATTTGATTCAGCGAACTGCTTCGCCCGAAGGCTCAAACTTCATGTGGCTGCATCGGCTCTCCAAAGCCTAAAACGCGACATTGAAAAGCGCTGTAGAAACGATCCGAATCCGCCTCCATTTCTCAAACATTGCAGAACCTTAATCGTTTCAGTGCTGAGACAGGGCGAACGGATTAAGATAAAGTCTACTGCTTTCTGAGCAGCATTTCCCCATCGCGTTCATGGCTTGGTTATGACTGGTCTCAACCCTTCTACTCATCGTCGATTGCTAGAATTACCTCAGATTTCCTCGGTCTGGGAAGGCGATCGACGAGTGCTGACTTCCGCTGCGCCGATTGACCCAGCCTGGTCTGAATCTCCAACGGCAGAGGGCGAATGTATTCTCTGGGTGGATGGTTCTCAGGGCGTGGTACGTGCGATGGATGTTGTGCCTGTAGAAACGGGACATGAAGCGATCGTTAGAACGCTATTACGCGCGATGGAGCATCCCCACAATCCGGCAAAACCTGCTCGACCGCAAAAGATTGTAGTCCGCGATCGAGAAACGCTCTTTTATTTAAGAGGGGTGCTTCAAGATCTCGATATTGCGCTGGATTACGTGCCAGAATTACCGCTGATTGATGAGATCTTCCGAGGCTTCCAAGACGCGACGAATGCCCGCCCGCCTGCATTGCCACCACAGTTCGCAGAAGAATTGTTAGCGAAAGCGGATTTGCTGTGGGAGGATGCGCCTTGGTCGCTGTTGCCAGATCACAAGATTTTAGAGATTGAATTAAATCGATGGGATTTGGGCTGTGTCTACGCCTCGGTGATGGGGATGTTGGGCATGGAGTATGGGGTTTTGCTTTATCGATCGCTCGATTCGCTCAAACAATTTCGTCAGCGCGTTCTCTCCAACGATTCGATGGATCGGATGGAAGAGGCGTTCTTGGCTCAAGATTGTTTGTTTCTCACTTACGAAACCGATGACGAGGATGAAGACTTCGACGACGACTCAGAAGTATTGCCGATCGAACCTGTTCTCAAACCTGTCTTTGGCAATCTGCATCCGTTGGAAGGGATTCGATCGTTTCTCTATGAAGAAGAAGCGATGGCGTTTCTCGTAGCTCTGGAAGCGTTTCATCGATTTCTCAAAAGTCATCGCCGCAAGTTGATGAACGATGATTTCCCCGCGATTAGTAGCCGATTCAAGATTCCCTCTCCCGAAGGCGACACGATTGCGGTCAAAGTATCAACCCTGCCGGAAGTCGCGGAAGAACTGTACGCGATGGTTGACGACGATGAAGCAGATCTGAGTGAAATGCCGACGATTCGGGATGATTTGGTTCCCGAAAATTCTTTTCTCAGTTTGGGCGTTGTGCCGTGGGAAATAGTGGAACAATTGCGATCGAGCGCCGATCATTCTCAACTCGATGCCCCCACTCAAGCGGGTGACGGTTTGCCGATTATTTTGATTCAGACCTCGCGCCCGAAAGCAAAGCAAATGATCGAAGAAATTGAAACATCGGGTGGACTGGGTGGAATCTGTTTTAATCCGGGATCTGATCCGTTCGCGGGCGATCGATACGACATTGGCTTGCTTCTAACGCAGAACGGCGACTTACATTTATTTGGCGAGTTTGATGAGGACGATCCGACTCATGCTCAAGCGCGGAAAAAATGGGATCAGCGATGCAAAAAGACAAAAGGGATTTGTGGCTTGTTGATTGCGAAAGGTTTGACGGGTGCGAGTCGGGGCAATCCGAGTTTGAAAGATATGATGGCATTGTATGAAGTACGATCGCTGTCTTCAGATGATTTGGGTTTGGGCTTGTTAGAACGAAAATTTGCAGTCGATTGGATGTAGATTATGGTTTCTGAAATCAAATCGGAACTGATTTACCCGGAAAGCGACGGCAAACCGATGTCGGATAATACCAAGCAGTTTGAATGGATCGTTTTAATCAAGAAGAATTTAGATCTGATGTTTAAAGACGATCCGAATGTCTTTGTTGCAGGCGATTTGCTCTGGTATCCAGTTGAAGGAAAAATAAAAATTCGGGTTGCACCGGATGCGATGGTTGTGTTTGGCAGACCAAAAGGCGATCCGCTTGGTGTGAATGGTGCAGCGCGAGGTTCTTATATTCAACATCGAGAAGGAAACATTCCGCCTCAAGTTGTGTTTGAGATTTTGTCTCCGAACAATACGCAACAGGAGATGGATCAGAAATTATTGTTTTACGATCGCTACAACGTCGAGGAATATTATCTCTACGATCCGGATACGAATCGGTTACGCGGCTGGCTCCGAAGAGAAGTCTTTCTAGAAGAAATTGGAGATTTCTCAGTCTATGCCAGTCCTCGACTTGGGATTCAATTCGATGCGACGCTGAATCCGATGGAAATTTATCGACCGGATGGTGAGAAGTTTTTGAGTTATGTCGAACTCGATCAACAACTGCAACAAGAACGATCGAGGGCAGATCAAGCGCAACAGCGAGCGGATGAATTAGCAGAACGATTGCGGCAGATGGGACTTGATCCAGATCAGATTTGAGATTGGGAAATTGTCGATCGCTAATTTGCCGTGAGTGCTGTGACAACTTTTGAAATTGCAGGACTAAGGTTAGACAAAATTAGAACCGATGCGGCAGCAATAATAATTGTGGTTGCCATCCGTACCATCGCATCTCTACCTTTCTGATAGATATCAAACTTGTAATCAAGTCTCTCGACTTTTTCATCCAGTTTGTCGAATTTCTCGTCAAACTTTTCGTCAAGCTGTTCAACTTTGTCGCCAAGTTGTAAGAGAGCATCACGGATATCAGAATTCGTTGGATTTTCTGGAATGTTCATTCCGGGTTTTAAGATTTAGGCTAAATATATTTTATCGTCTCTTCAGATTCATTCGTTCTTCAACCTGTCTCAGGTGAGACTGAATCAGTCGTCGATCGCGCTTTTCTCAATGACTCTCGATCGCTGATGAATATTGCCAAATCGTTAACCTTCAGCAATCTTTGATCAGGAAAACTGATTTTTCGAGTATAAATACTTACTTAAAAGCCGAAAAACCGAAAAATGTTTCTGAAATCCATATAACTTAAAGCTTTCAGACGTTCACATTTTGGAAACAACCTATAGAATGAGCAATTGAAATTTCGAAAGAATCGGAGTTTCAGGCGATCTGAACTCTCTAAACTCGAACTTCAAAAACCCGTCTCAGATGAGACGGCAGACCCTTCTTTAACTCTCGTGGGAGACTCTTATGAACAAAGGTGAACTCGTTGATGCAGTGGCAGAAAAAGCAAGTGTCACGAAAAAACAAGCTGATGCAGTCCTGTCAGCCGCGATCGAAACGATCGTCGATGCAGTGTCGTCAGGCGATAAAGTAACATTGGTAGGTTTCGGCTCGTTTGAATCACGCGAACGCAAAGCGCGGGAAGGACGCAACCCGAAAACCGGAGACAAAATGGAAATCCCGGCAACTCGCGTTCCGGCATTCTCAGCGGGCAAGCTGTTCAAAGAGAAAGTTGCACCCGAAGACTAAGTTTGATTCGCTCACTGTTGTAAATTGGCAGGAAACAATTTTGGTTCGTCCAGCGCACGGGGGAAATTTATCTTGGGCAGCAGGTCTGGTTGGCTGTTCCCCCGATGCAATTCTTGATTTTTCTGCCAGTATCAACCCTTTAGGGACTCCTCGATCGGCAATGGATGCAATCCAAGCCCATTTGCCTCTATTACGGGATTATCCTGATCCAAACTATCAGCGGGTGCGATCGATGCTAGCTCAGATCCACCAGCTTTCCCCGGACTGGATTTTGCCCGGTAATGGGTCGGCGGAGTTGCTGACGTGGGCGTGTTGGGATTTGGCGGAACTGGCTCAAACGGTGCTGCTCACGCCTGCATTTGGCGATTATTTCCGCGCACTGAAAGCTTTTGGTGCGGAGATTGAGTGCTGTCCCGTTGAGCAATCCGAGTTTCAACATTCTGCTGGGCTGCTGTTAAACAATCCGCACAACCCGACTGGAAAATTGTTCGATCGTGCTTGGATTCTCGAACAGTTAAATCGGTTTGAATTGGTCGTGGTGGATGAAGCATTTATGGACTTCTTGCCGCCTGATCGAGAACAGAGTTTGATTTCGGAAGTGCAGAACTATCCGAATTTGGTGATTTTACGATCGCTAACCAAGTTCTATGCGTTGCCGGGATTACGGTTTGGATATGCGATCGCACATCCCGATCGGATCAAAACTTGGCAACAACGGCGCGATCCATGGTCGGTGAATACTTTGGCTGCGGCTGCGGCTGAAGCGGTTTTACAGGATGATGAATTTCAGAAACAAACCTTTGACTGGCTGAATGCGGCTCGTCCACAGCTTTTTGAGGGATTGAACGCAATTCCGGGATTGTCACCGCTTCCAGGTGTTGCGAATTATTATCTGGTTAAATCTGAACGTTCCGGCTCACAGTTACAGAAACAGTTACTAGAACACGATAAGATTCTTATTCGGGATTGCCTTAGTTTCCCGGAATTAGGCGATCGCTATTTTCGAGTGGCAGTTCGCCTACCTTCAGAAAATCAACGTTTGATCGATGGGCTGACTTCATGCCTGCTGAATATGATTTCGTAATTATTGGATCGTCCGAGACTGGAATTTATGCTGCAATCGAAGCGGCTCGAAAACGAGCAAGAGTCGCCCTTGTAGAGCAAAATTGTCAGCCGAAATTTGCGCGTAATCGCGTTCTTTCTCATTTCGCAAAAACGATTCATCAGGTTTCCCGATCTCGTTCCTTTTTCGATTCCGATTTGCGATCGCTTCAACTTGATTCGGTGAATCGCTACATTGATACGGTCGCCCAATCTCATCAGGAATTCTACGATCGCGCGAAACTAGAAGGATTGGGAATTGAGTTCATTTCGGGTTCCGGTGAGTTTTGCCGCAAGCCACAGATCGGATTTGCGGTGAGTCAGCGAATCCTGAAAGCGCGTTCTTATTTGATTGCCACTGATTACACGCCGATCGTTTCTGAAATGGTGGAGTCATCAGCAGTTCAATTTCTCACGCCAGACTCGACCGTTACAACAATTCCTGAATCGATCGCGATTATTGGCGATGATCCGATCGGGGTTGAGCTTGCCCATTTGTATTCACGATTGGGCGCACAGGTGACGATGCTGATTCGGCAACCGCATTTATTAGCGATCGCCGATCTCGAAACTGCTTTCCTTGTTCAAGCCGCACTCGAAGCCGAAGGAATCCGAATTATTAACGCGCTGCACATTCGAGCAATTCGCCAGAACGGAGATCGAAAAGTTATTGAAATTGAGAACTATACGATCGAAGCCGACGAACTTCTAATTGCAGCAGGATGGCATCAGAATGTTTCAAGCCTCAATATCCAAGCACTAGATATTCAATCCCCTGTTCAACTCAACGATCGCTTACAAACAACTCACCCGCGTGTGTACTGGATCGCTCATCCGGTGCAATCGGTCGCGCGTTATCAAGCAGATACCGTTCTGAAAAATCTCTCATCGCTTCCGATTTTCAAAGTCGATTACGATCGCGTTGTTCAGTCCGTTGCTACTGATCCCGAATTCGCTTGGATCGGACTGACTGAAACCCAAGCCGTTCGCCGTTATCGTCGTGATGTCATTGTATTGCGTCAGCCATTTAATTCACTAATACAAGCAGAAATCACCGGAGCAACCACCGGGCTGTGTAAATTGATTGTGCGTCGTGATGGTTCAATCTTAGGCGCACATATTGTTGGGGAGAATGCGATCGAGTTAATTCACACAATTTCGTTTGCGATGTCTGAGAATCTGAAGATTCAATTCTTCGATCGTCTTTCTTATGCGTCTCCAGCATTGTCAGAAGTGTTTAGAAATGCGGCACACGAATGGCGCAGTTTACGACGAAATTATTTTCTTCAAGACTTACAGGAGAGCTATTGTGCTTGGCAAAGAAGACGCATCAAATAGCTCAACCCACTGCGAACTCCGTTAACTTCCGAACAGATGGCGGATGAAATCCCAAAACGATATCTTCTTTCGGAACACCAAGATCAACAAGCTCTTGAGCGATTCCGCTTTCAGTTCCATCATATTGAATCCAGATTTTGCCATCTTTGAGATCAAGATGAATCAGACATCCATAATCACGATCGCCATTTCTTCTCCAGCCCACATAAACAAGCTGATAATGATCACGTTCGGTATCAAAAATCGTTTGGGCTTCAACTTGAGAATTGGAACGTTGAGAGCGTTCAGCCCGGTCGCTCAATAGTTTCTGAACTGCTTTCCGGTATTGCTCTACAGGTTCCATTGCACGATTACCTCCTGATCTGGATCATAGATCAAGATATCGATTTGACTGCGCCGAATCACAGTTTGAATGAACCGCAACGAGAAAAAAGTTCGATATGTTTTTACAGGAACCGCCAAATAAAGCTTACGATCGGGTTCCTCTTCTTCTAGAGCATAGCAATAGTCAAGAAATTGCCCATGTGCAGCATGAAACTCTGAAATTGCAGAAGCTCCAATAAAGCTTTTGATTTCGATCGCAATCTTTGTTTGATCTCGCTCGGCTGCTAATCAGTTGCTCGGCTGCCAAATCGATGTACATCTCAACCCCACCCACCCGCAGTTCGTAAGGATCATGAGGTAATTGCCCATCCATTTTTCTGCAAGGCAGCTTTAACAGATTGATGAAATACATCTCTAGCCATCGCTGTGCTGAATATTAAAGCGATCGCACTCCGAAGCACGATCGCTCCTTATCTAAACCCGTGCCAATGTAACCTGCTCGACTTGATCTTGATACTTACCGCGTCGATCGTCGTAACTCACCGCACAAGGCGCACCTTCAAGGAACAACAACTGCACAATCCCTTCGCTTGCATAAATCCGACAATCTGCGCTCGACGAATTCGAGAATTCAAGCGTTAAATGCCCTCTCCAACCCGCTTCCGCCGGAGTCAGATTTGCAATCAATCCAATCCGCGCATAGGTTGACTTTCCAATACAAATCACCGTTACATTGTCCGGCACTTCCAACCGCTCTAATGCAACTCCTAAGCCATAGGAATGAGCAGGCAGAATGAAAAAGCTGCCATTGTCATCTTGATGCAACGGTGCAGGCTCCAGATTCGCATCGCTAAAATTCTTCGGATCAACGACTGTTCCAGGAATGTGTTTGAAGATCCGAAACTCAGATGGAGACAATCGCAAATCATAGCCGTAACTGCTCAACCCATACGAAATCACAGGCAATTCATGAACCCGTCGTACAAGCTGAGGTTCAAATGGCGCAATCATGCCTTCGCGCGCCATCTGCGTAATCCAGGTATCGTTCTTGATCATGATGCTAGTGTTTTAGGGTTGGTGAGTGCGACGCAGTTCTGTAATTTGATCGGCTACATCTAAAAGGGCTTCGGGCATATCAGGGCCCGTCAAAATCACATCCACATGACGCGGACGCGATCGCAAAAAGTCCAGCACTTCCGCCTCTGGAATAAACCCAAAGCGAATCGCCAAACTCAATTCATCGAGTACCACGAGATCGTATCGACTTTGCTCAACCACACGGCGCGTATGCTGCCACAATTCGAGCAACGATCGAGCTTCATCCTCATCGATCTGCGGCGTATCAATGCAGCGCGCCACATTGCACCGAATCCAATCGAGATTTTGGCTCAACTGCATCGGTCGATCGTATCCCTGCCCAATTCCGCCCTTTAAGAACTGCACCACCAAAACTGGGGTTCCCTGTCCTGCAATCCGCATTGATTGCGCCATCACGCTCGTAAAGAAACTGCGATGAAACGACGTAAACACCTGCACCAATCCTTCCACCTTCAAATTGCGCGTCTGGTTGCGTGGTAGTGGAGCGTCAAATACAGGCGTTTCAACTTGCGAAACCATAGGACTGTCTCAAAATAGGGCAATTCACTTCTTAGATGTAGCGTCTCTTTCCGAGCCGCTTCACTATGAAACACTAGATGTAGAAAAGCGTCAAGATCTATTCTGGCGGATCACTCTGCATCTCGCTTCAGACCCGCAAATGATTTTTCCCTGATGCGAATACCATACAAAAAAATCGCTCAGAAGTACAGGCGTTCTGAGAAGGAAATTATAAACCTTTACCGATCGCGCTTCCTGGACCTTGAAACATCAGCCACGACAGAAAGAAATTCACAATAAAAATTGCTAGCAGCGAAGTCACAACTGCCGTCGTTGTCGATTGTCCAACTCCTTTCGCCCCGCCCGTCGTCGTTAGTCCCCAACTCGACCCAATCACGGCAATCATCGACCCAAACACAAATCCCTTAATTGGAGAACTACACAAATCCCAAACGCTTAAAAAATCCTTAGCTGAGTTGAGAAAAATCGTGTGCGAAATGCCAAATAGCCAGTCTGCAATAAACATCCCGCCCGCCATTCCAGTCACAAGAGAAAGCAGCGTCAAAATCGGCAACATCAAACAGCAAGCAAGCACACGCGGGATCACAAGATAATCGATCGGGTCAGTCCGCAGCATATACAACGCATCAATCTGCTCTGTCACCTTCATCGTCCCAATTTCCGCTGCAAACGCAGACCCCACTCGTCCCGCCAAAACTACCGCCGTCAGCACCGGGGCCAGCTCCCGCGACAACGAAATCGCCAACACTCCCCCAACCGCCGTTCCCGCTCCCAAATTGATGAACTCACGCGCCACCTGAATCGTGAACACCGCCCCGACAAACATCGCAGTAATCAGCGCAATTAGCAGCGATTCAGGGCCAACCGTTGCCATCTGCTCTACGGTATTGCGGCGATGAATTTTACCAGACAGCAAATGAACAATTACTTGCCCTCCTAGTAAAATGGCAGCAATTAAGCGGCGACTCCAAAGTCCTAAAGCAGAGGGAGAATGCTGGGGCGTTTCAGTCAAAGGGACACTACCTGTTTCAAACTCGATAGAAGCATATCAAATTCGTTTATAACTGAGTTTGACTGGCTTACCACAAATCTTCCGTTAATTGTAAGAGGACTCGGCATGGTCGGAAAGCACCTTCAGCATACAAGTTTCATCGCCCAGCCCGACGATGACCGTTCGATCGATTATCACTACGATGCGCCAGGAACGCTCCCCGGCACGTTGAGCATCCCCAAAGATGCGGAGCCTCCAGTGATTGTGCTGATCGATTACAACAGCGATAGCGCGGTTCGATTTGAAGTCGAACAGCCAGAGGACTGCGCCCGTTATCTCGATACTGATTCCGTTTCTTGGGTGGATGTGAAGGGATTAGGAAGCGAGGATATTTTAATCAGGATAGGGCGCGTTTTTGGCTTACATCCATTGGTTTTAGAAGATGTGGTGAATGTGCCTCAACGCCCGAAAGTTGAGGAATACGGGGATCAGATTCTAATCATCGCGCGGATGGTAGTGCTGAAAGAATCGGGTTCAGGGTTTTACTCAGAGCAAGTGAGCTTCATTCTGGGCAAACACTATTTGCTGACGGTGCAGGAAGAGCCAGAGCACGATTGTTTTCATATGGTGCGCGATCGTATTCGCAGCGCTAAAGGCACAATCTGCAAACGCGGAGCCGATTATCTAGCGTATGCATTATTGGATGCAATTATCGATGGCTTTTTCCCGATTCTCGAAGTCTACGGCGAAGAAATTGAAGAACTCGAAGATGAAGTGGTTGCGAGTCCGACTCGGCAGACGTTAGAGAAGATTCACGCGCTCAAACGAGAATTGCTGACATTACGTCGATCGATTTGGCCCCTTCGCGATGCGATCAATTCTCTCGTGCGTGACAGTAGCCCTGAGCTCGTTAACGATGATGTCCGAATCTATCTGCGCGATTGTTACGATCATACCGTTCAAGTCTTGGACATGGTGGAAACTTACCGGGAACTGGCAGCCAGTTTGATGGATGTATATCTCTCTTCTGTCAGCAATCGAATGAATGAAATCATGAAGGTGCTAACCGTGATTTCAACGATCTTTATTCCGCTCACGTTCGTCGCTGGCGTTTATGGAATGAACTTTAATCCAGAGAAGTCGCCGCTAAATATGCCGGAATTGAATTGGTATTGGGGTTATCCGGTTTGTTTGGCAGTAATGATTGCGATCGCGGTCAGTTTAGTTCTGTTCTTCAAACGTAAAGGCTGGTTTGAGGACTTTTCCACGACCATCAAGAAATAATCAAGTCAAATTCAAACCACCGTCAGAAATCACAATCTCACCAGTCAAATAGTTATTTGCAATCAGCATTGAGGCTAACTGAGCGATTTCTGCGGGTTGCGCTCCTCGTCCCATTGGCGATCTCTCTTTCCAGAGTTCTCGCGCCGCTGTCCAGTTCTCAGTCATCGGTGTTTCGACTAATCCAGGCGCAATAGCATTGATACGAATCTGGGGTGCAAGACTCAGTGCAAGCAGCCGCGTCATGTGGTTCAGAGCCGCTTTGCTTGCGGCATAAGGGATCGAAGCGCCTTTAGGACGAATGCCTGCATGAGAGCTAATATTCAAAATGCAGCTCGGACGATCGTGGCTTGATGACTCGCGGAGTGTGCCCTCAGCTTCTGCAATTAGTGTCCAAGGCGCAATCACGTTAACCTCGTAAAGTTTGCGCCAAATTTCTGCTGAAGCTTCCTTGAGAGAGCCATGCGGAATGATTGTATTAATTCCTGCATTATTCACCAGGACATCTAGACGACCATGATGCAATAGGACATCAGAGATCAGATGACGCACCTGGTTTTGGTCAGCTAAATCAGCTTGAGTGTACGAAGCAGCAGGATGATCTTGTGCTAACGCTTGACCCACTTCGACGGAAGATTTGGAATGAAAGGCGATCGTAAAGCCATCTTCGGAAAGCTGTTTTGCGATCGCCATCCCAATGCCGGAGGTCGAACCCGTAACTAGCGCAACTCTTTTTTCGTTCATAGGATGTCCGATCGTTTCGTCTAGATTAGTTTTGCACGATCAAACATCTCGAAATTAATCCTTCTTCAACCGCCGCAGCTCTTCCTGCAAATCCGTTACCTGTTGCCGCATCTCATCTACTGTCGTCTGCGGCGGTGTCGGCTCTTCTTCATCTAAAATTTCAATCTTGCGCGGCTCTGCGGGTCGGTCTTCAGACTTGGAAACGCTTGGAGTCGATTGCTGCGCTCGTTGCACCATTTCATCCACAAATCGACGCGCTTCTTCTGCGTTCATTTCACCCCGATCGACCATTTCATCCGCAACCTTTTGAACCTGCGCCCGTAGTTCGGTGAGTTTCTCCCCCGCTTTTTCTCCAGCGTAGGAAGCAACTCCAATTCCCAAATACATCGCTTTTTGAACCAAATCTCCCAAACCCATAACGATCGCGCTCCTGGTAGTCGTTTCTTCCAGAATATGCAGAATTCTATAAGTTGCCTAGTGGAAAACTTCCCGTGTTCGGTGTAGAAAACCGACCCTTTAAAACGAAGGTGACCCGGAGACTACGCCTATCATAAGCATCCCGTATTGCTGCTACCTTCCGGTCCTGACAAAGTTTGGGCGTTACGATCGCATAGATCCGAGTCGCTTTCTAGCATAGCACTCTCTACGATCGTCTGCTGACAATTTCTCAACTCATTCCACCACAACTTTCCATTCGTACAGCTTGTAATGCACACACTGATTGCGAATTAGCGGATCTTCCATTACGATTTTTTCGGCTTCAGCCATTGATTGCGCCTTAAAAACCAACATCCCGCCGCCAAAGCAACCCCAATACCCTGTTTTTGCTTCGTAACCCTTGTCGATTAAATCTTTAACAAAGGCTTTGTGGGCGGGAACGTACTGATCAAATATCGCTTTATCCACGATTCCTTCTTCAATTTTGACGAACCAAGGCATTGACCCACTTCCTCTATCATTTTTATCAACGGGGTTCTATGCTGTAGCTTAATCGGATCACCGCAGCATCAGAGTAAAGTTTTACAGGACTTATGGGGCATAAGTCTAAATTTTTCGTGCAAAAATCGTTTCATGAACACAGAGCCACTTTTCTTTATCGCACTGCTTCCCCCACCAGCGATTCAACAATATGCTACTGAAGTTAAATCCTATTTTGATCAGTATTATGCCAGTCGCCACGCATTCAAATCACCTCCGCATATCACGCTACAACCGCCGTTTCGGTGGCAACATGAGCATTTTGCAGCACTGAGAGAATCGATTGAGAGCTTTGCACAATCTCAAGTTCCAATCCCGATTGAACTTAATGGATTCGGTGCTTTTCCGCCGCGTGTGATTTACATTAATGTCGATCGAACTAATGCGCTTCTGACACTTCACCGGAATTTGATTCAGCATTTAGAGAACTCAATCGAGCTTATTGATCCGAAAGAAAAATCTCGCCCGTATGCGCCCCACATGACGGTGGCGTTCCGAGATTTGACTAAACAAAATTTCAAACTTGCGTGGCAGGAGTTTAAAGATCGATCGCTTCATTTCGAGTTCATCGCGTCTCACCTCACGCTGCTCAAACACGACGGACAACGATGGCAAATTCACACCGAATTTCCCTTTAGGATGGAAGCGGAGGAACAGAAATGCAGCAATTAAACAAAACACAGTTTTATCAATGGAATCAATATCGGTGCGCGTATGACTTTCAAGAAGGTCAAGGCGTTCCGTTGCTGTTGATTCATCCGATCGGGGTTGGACTCTCGCGGCAGTTTTGGCAACGATTCACCCAATCTTGGCAACCGAATCCGATTTATAACCCAGATCTCTTGGGATGCGGTGACAGTGATATGCCTCGAATCGCTTATGCTCCGATCGATTGGGCGAGACAACTGAAATTCTTTTTGCAAACGGTGATCAAAACGCCCGCGATCGTCGTTGCTCAAGGTGCGTTATCTCCAGTTGCGATCGAGCTTGCCACAATTGAACCGGATCTCGTTAAAGCGATCGTTTTCAGCGGCTCACCTGCAATATCGCTCTTAAGTCGAGACACTTCAGAACGATCGCATCGGATCGCCTGGAATCTGTTCGACTCCCCGTTTGGGAATGGATTTTACCGTTATGCTCGTCGGACTGAATTTCTGAAAAAATTTTCGATTCGACAATTGTTTGCAAACGAATCTCAGGTTGATTCTGAATGGTTATCGACGTTGAAACAGGGATCAGACGATTTAGAAAGTCGTCATGCGGTTTTTGCGTTTTTATCGGGATTTTGGCGACAAGATTACACAGAAAGAATGGCGCAAATTCAACAGCCTGTTTTGGCGGTGTTTGGCGATAAGGCTTCGAGTATCAGCCGAGAAGGGAAAGGGGAAAAGGTGAGAGATCGCTTAAACGATTACCTCCAGAAATTTCCAAACGCTGAAGGTGTGACCATTCCGGGTCGAAACGTATTGCCTTACGAATCGACCCAGGAATTCGTAGAAAGTATTGCAGGGTTTGTGCGATCGAACTCCTGATCTTTGAGTAAAAATAAAGGCAATATGCAGCAAGCAGAGCTATGTCAACCGAATTAAAAGCCAGCCAAAAGAGTCTTTACGAGGTCGATTTTGTGCGTTGGATTGAGACCACAGCAGAACAATTGCGAACTCAAAATTATGCTTCTGTCGATTGGCAAAACCTGATCGAAGAAATCGAAGATATGTCTAGACGGGAGCGAAAAAGCCTAAAAAGTAATCTCATCGTGATTTTGCTTCACCTGGTGAAATGGCAATATCAACCAGAGTTTAGGAGCGGAAGTTGGCGCGGCAGCATTCGAGAACATCGGCGACGTGTGAACGATGACTTGAAAGATTCACCGAGTTTAGTTCCCTATCTTCAAGAGATTTTTGCTGAATGCTACATGAATACTCGTGAACAGGCAGCGGACGAAACGGGTTTGCTGTTAGAAACTTTCCCCGTGGCTTGTCCTTATCTCCCTGAACAGGTACTAAATTCTGAGTATCTGCCAAAATGAGCCAACAGCAAGAGTGGGCGGCGAAAAGACTTGAACAGTGGGCAAATACTACCGCCATACTCGTGTCTGAAGCAGGATAACTATCGGTTAGGACGATGAATAATCGTTTCTGTGAGTCGTTGACGATCGCGAATTTCCACGATCCGCACGTAATCTTTTTGATGCTCGTTCAAACAAGATTCCAACGCCGAAATCGCTGCGGCTCCATCTCCTTCAAACATTCCATAACAGTTCCAAGAATTGACTTTAAAACGTCGATCGTCTACGACTTCAATTCCTAATCGCTGTCCCTGTCCCAGAATCCGATTCACTTCGCTGACAATTTCAGGAGTCAAGCGATTGCTCGAAGCCTGCCCATTGTAACTAGAACCATTCGATCGAACTGCTTCGCTTGAGCCATTTTGAACAGGCTGCGGTGTCATTTTAATTTCACCGAGTCCACGATTACGAACCGTCTGATTGTATTCCTCAACCAGTCGCAACTCTTGAAGTCGCTTCTGTTCGCCTACGATTGCCGTTCCCACCTCCATCAAGTGCGGCAGACTGAAATCGGGTCTACGGAATTCTGGCGGACGCTCGGTACTATTTACCACTCGTTGAGAAATGCGATCGAGTCCCACAGCCTTGATCAACTGGCGAATCTGCTCATCGTAAAGCCGCGATCGCAGTGCGCCAAAGAAATCGATCGATTGATTCGGAAACTGATCGACTAGTTTCTCAATATCTCCCTTTGCCACCTGATCAATTTCAAAAATTCCGCCCACGATGCCAATTCGATCGGCTCGATCGGGTTCCCAGAAAAACTTATCCATCCGACCATCGCGCGTCAGCGGAGCATAAAGCGTCGAGAAATCATTCCCCGTCAAAATAATCGGAATCCGCTGCGTCGGTTCAGAATCATAACTGCCCGGAAGCTGAACATTTGTCGGATTATCCGCAATATTCATCAGCGTTCCATGTACCAGTTGCGTATTCACTGTGTACTGAGTGAACTGATCCACTCGCCCCGCACCCGCATCAAAATCATTAATCAGCAAAACCGCCATTTTGCCGCGCACTTTGACAAATTCCGCTGCCTCCCGATACCGCAGCCGAATCAAACGCCCTGGATCTCCCGCATCCGGACTTTCCAACTCTCCCGCCGACATATAGACGGCTTCAATTCCCATCCGCTCAAACACCAAATCGCACTGAAACGACTTGCCTTCACCCTTCCGTCCGTGAACTCCTAAAATCAAAGGCGCTTTCACATTCGGCAAAGACAAAAAATTCTTGGTGATATGAACTGCAAGTTTATCCAGGAAACGTGGAGAAATGTAGTAACTCATGGTGCTCACTAAAAATGGGGCAGTCTAACTCGCCCCATTTGTTAAAACTTGATATCAAAGATCGTATCGAACTTAGGGCGAAATGTTTCGCACAACTTGAGAAATTGATCGAGATGCCGAAGCAGTCATATAAAGCTGATCTTGTTCTTCGAGGTATCGCGCCACTGATTCGTAAGCCTCTTGATTCATTGCTGTTTCTTGAGGCGAAAGGTGACTGATGTACCCCATATAGCTGCCCATCACGAAATAAACGCCAACAAGTGCTGTCGCTGCCATTGAGACCAATGTGCCAGCCAGCATCAGGGAGAACTCCTTTTGCTCGACCGCTTCCTGCATGAGATGAAGCGCCCAAGCCACAAGAGCAATGACAATAAATAAGATTGTTATCACCATAGTTTACGTATTGTAACAGACGCTCAGAAAAGTTGACCTCGGTAAGAGCGCGATCGTAAGGAGAAAAATTTCTAATCTTGGTGGTAGCAAGTTCTTATCAGTCGGCTGGAAATGACCGTTTTATCCGAGTTCCGCCATTCTATGCGTGTCTTACCGGAATATGACGATCGCTTAAGTATGTCTTTATTTGTCCGACGCTTAACTGACCGTAATGTAACAAAGACGCAAGTAACGCCGCTTCAGCTTTACCGTCCGTTAAGGCTTGATAAATATGTTCACAGTTTCCCGCACCTCCGGAGGCGATCACCGGAATTTCGACTTGCTTTGCGATCGTACTTGTGAGATCCAAGTCATAACCCGTCTGCGTTCCATCCGCATCCATGCTGGTAATCAGTAATTCTCCGGCTCCCCGTTTCGCCACTTCTTTCGCCCAAGCGATTGCATCAAGTCCCGTATTTTCCCGACCGCCGCGTACATACACATCCCAACCTGGATTCGTTGGATCTTCTCGCCGCCGCGCATCGATCGCCACCACAATACATTGGACTCCAAAGCGATCGCTCGATCGATTAATCAAATCCGGATCACGCACCGCTGCCGAATTAATACTGACCTTATCGGCTCCCGCCCTCAGTAATTTCTTGATCGTGTCTAGATTCTGAATCCCGCCGCCCACTGTCAACGGAATAAATACTTGCTCTGCCGTGCGATACACTACATCGTAAATAATGTCGCGATCTTCATGCGTTGCGGTAATGTCCAGAAACACAAGCTCATCCGCGCCCGCCTCGTTGTAAACCTGCGCCAGTTCAACCGGATCGCCGGCATCCCTCAAATCTACAAAGTTAACGCCTTTCACCACGCGCCCCGCTTTCACATCCAAGCAAGGCAGAATTCGTTTTGCCAACATATCTAGTTACTCTCTGGTGAGAAAAGGATCGTAGCGCTAACTTGGATCGGGAGTCCATAGGATTCGTTGAAATTTAGGCGTTTGAAGTTGGGCGATCGTAGATTTCTAACAGTAGAGTTAGAAAAACACCTCCTAGATGGAGCTAAACCGATGACTAGCCTGCTGGTCAAATCCGAACAGATGCCATTATCGATCGATCTCTCTTCGCTTACCACACTGCCGAAGATGAGCGATCAGCAGTTCTATAATTTTTGTCGCACGAATCCCGATTTGCGAATCGAGCGGAATACGAATGGAGAAATTATCGTAATGCCTCCAGCTTTCTCCGGCACTGGAAACCGCAACGGCAGAATCTTCGGGCAGCTTTTCGTTTGGTCTGAAGCAGATGCAACCGGAGAAGTCTTTGATTCGAGTTCAGGCTTTACCTTACCCAATGGTGCAACTCGATCACCAGATACAGCGTGGATTTTGTCTGACCGCTGGAATGCTTTGCAACCGGAACAACAGGCATCTTTTGCCCCGATCGCTCCTGATTTTGTGGTGGAACTCCGGTCTAGTAGCGATACATTGGCGAGCCTGAAGGAAAAGATGGAGGAATATATTGCGAATGGGGTGCGGTTGGGATTGTTAATCGATCGAAAGAATTACCAAGTCCATGTTTATCGACCGAATCAACCTTCAGAGATTTTAGATAATTCTAAGTCTGTTAGTTGCGAACCTGAAATGTCAGAATTTGCGTTGAAGATGGCGAGAATTTGGTGATATTGAAGTGCGATCGCGCTTTGGCGAGGTGTTGGAATTGTGCGATCGTCATTCCCTACTCCGGAACTCGATACCGACTCGCGATGAATGAGAAGAATCGGTAATAGTTGCCAAACTGATTACTTGGAGCAACTCCACGCCACTGATATTCCACATCCTTGTGGGCGATCGTCAGCATCATCACACTAGATTGTGCCTCAACCTTGACATCAATTCGTCCAGGTATACCCTGCTCGGTTGTAAAGTTCGGCGTTGGTTTCGGCTGTGCGGAGTTCTCCGATCGCTTTAACTTTGCCCAACTCCGAATCTCAAGCCCCGAATTTCTCGGATCATTAAACGCAATGCCATCCTGATTCTCCGGCGGAATCGAATCGATCCATCCCTCCGGGTACAGAAACTCAAACCCAAACCGAGGATTTCGATACGTTCGCCACCGATCTGGAAGCCTGCTCTGCTGCGGTTCCACAGGCTCCCAAGGCAGCACTCCACAGCCGCTTAACCCGATCGCTCCGACTAAAATCCAACTCAAACCCTGCTTCATAATGTAAACGATTGTAACAATAATGCTGCTATGCTGGCTTACCGTCTTGACAGCCCCGAATCTGGCAGATATTGTATTTGCATACCCGGGTAAAACGACTGAAAGTTCTATGCAAGACAAGCAGAAAGTTACGTTGTATCTCCCGCCTGAATTACACCGCAAGCTAAAAATCCAAGCGGCGATGAGTTCTGAGGCGATGTCTATCCTCGCAGAGAGGGCACTCAACTTTTACCTCATGTACCCGGAGGTAGTTGAGCAGCAAGACGAAGCTCATGGACAAACGCATCGGATCTACGACTGTCCCAGTTGTACCACTCCGGTTGTGTTACGGAACGGCGAGTTAACTGCTTTAGGGCAGCATGGCTCTGTTCTCCAAGATGAGTTATCAACAGTTACGATCGGGTCACCGAGTGAGGAAAAGGTGGTCGTTCCCTGCTAGGGTCATTTCCCAAACAGTGATCGTTACCTGAGAGGTTCGCTTTACACATCTGCACCGTTTTTAGTGGGTCGCGGCTATGCAAGAAGAGTTAAATATCCTGTTACAGGCTCAATATCCTTTAATTTATCTTGTAACTTCGGAAGAAGAGCGGGCAGAGCAAGCACTCTCAATCCTTGCTCAAACGAAGCCTCCCAAGCGATTGTATTTGTGGACAGTTACTCACGGAATTGTGGAATATGGGCAGCCCCGGAGTGTTACCCAGCACAACACAGTTTCCCCAGAGGCTGCGATCGAGTGGGTGATGCGCCAGCGTGAACCGGGAATCTTCGTTTTCAAAGATTTGCACCCGTTTATTGATTCTCCTGCGGTAACTCGGTGGTTGCGTGATGCGATCTCTAGTTTCAAAGGAACTCAGAAAGCGATCGTGCTAATGTCCCCGGTGCAGAACATCCCGATCGAGTTGGAGAAAGAAGTTGTTTTAGTAGACTTCCCGATGCCAACGATGACCGAGTTGAATCAAGTTCTTACCACTCAGTTAGATCAAGTTCGGACTCGTCGGATTACGACCGAGACGCGAGAGAAGCTCTTGAAAGCTGCGTTGGGTCTAACTCGCGATGAGGCGGAAAAAGTCTATCGGAAAGCTCAAGTGACCGCTGGACGCTTGACTGAGGAAGAAGTTGATATCGTTCTTTCCGAGAAGAAGCAACTGATTCGTCGCAACGGAATTCTGGAGTACATCGAAGAAGATGAAACGATCGATTCGGTCGGTGGACTCGAAGAACTGAAGCACTGGTTAAAACAGCGATCGAATGCTTTTACGGAGCGTGCTAGAGAGTATGGATTGCCCCAGCCGAAAGGAATGCTGATTCTAGGCGTTCCGGGTTGTGGGAAGTCCTTGATTGCGAAAACGACCTCGCGACTCTGGGGATTGCCCCTGCTGCGGTTAGACATGGGCCGGGTTTACGATGGCTCGATGGTAGGTCGATCTGAAGCCAACCTTCGCAACGCTCTCAAAACGGCGGAATCGATTTCACCCGCAATCCTGTTCATTGATGAAATGGACAAGGCATTCGCTGGAACGACTGGATCAGCCGACTCCGATGGTGGAACCTCAAGCCGGATCTTCGGGTCATTCCTCACCTGGATGCAAGAGAAAACCTCTCCAGTGTTTGTGATGGCAACCGCGAACCGAGTTGAGCGGCTACCGGGAGAGTTTCTAAGAAAAGGTCGGTTTGACGAACTCTTCTTCGTTGACTTGCCGAACGCCGAGGAGCGGAAAGAGATTTTCAGAATTCACCTCACGAAACGCCGCAGAGATATCGAACGATTCGATCTCGACCAACTCGCAAACGTCTGCGATGGCTTTTCGGGGGCGGAAGTTGAGCAAGCCTTAGTTGCAGCCATGTATGAGGCATTTGCTCAAGATCGAGAGTTTACCCAATTGGACATCATTGCGGCATCCAGAGCCACCATGCCGTTGTCCAAGACGATGACCGAGCAGGTAACAGCCCTTCGGGATTGGGCTAGGCAGCGCGCGCGACCTGCGGCATCCTCAGTTGCTGAATATCAGCGACTTGAGTTCTAACAGGCTTTCTCCTGTCTTCCCAACAGGATGGAAGGCTGGCATCATCAGCCAGCGCTACGAACACCCGTTTTGAATGCTTGAGTACATTGAGTTTTCAGAACACCTAAAACCTAAACGTTGTCGTTGTTTCTAACTTTTCCACGGAGGAAACCCTAAAATGTCTCACTTTAGCACTCTTCGCACCAAGATCACCGATGCAGAAATCCTCAAGTCCTCCCTGCGTGACTTGGGAATCTCGGTCAAGACCGAAGCCGACGTTCGTGGCTACAACGGTCAGCGTGTCCGCTCTGACATCGTTGCAATTCTCGATGGCGAATATGATTTGGGCTGGTCGCGCAACGCTGATGGTTCTTTCGACTTGATTGCTGACCTTTGGGGTGTGGCGAAGAAGCACAACCAAACCGAACTGATCAACTCGATCAACCAAAAGTACGCTGTGAACAAGACCTTGGCTGAAGTCAAGCGTCCTGGATTGAACAACGCAAATGTGAAATTGGTTGTCCAAAAATAGTTTCTCTGCGCGTTCCCAAGCTGGCGGGTTAACTTTCCATAGTTAACCCGTTTTTTTATGCATTTATTCTGGAAGTTCTAGAAGTTCCGCAGGTTTCATATTCTCGTATTTCTCAAACGGCTGATGAATCCAAGGATTATGCTCTAAATAGTCCACATAGTAATCAGGTTTGATCACAGAGCAGGCTTTGTACCAAAGAACGGCAGTGCGAACTTCTTCGATGTAGAAGCCGTAATGTCGATCGAGCCAAGGAATCGTTTTTTGCAACGTCACTCCCGAATCCACCAAGTCATCGACTAACAACACATGACTGCCCAAACTCAGCGAGGTCATTGTGAGATCTTTCGAGAACACTAAGGAACTTCTCGATTGGCTCGTGCCTCGATAGGAAGAAGTCGATAAAATTGCGAGGGGCGCATCGAAGATTCGGGCAAGCACATCACCGACGCGCAATCCGCCCTTTGCCAAGCAAACGATTTGATTAAACTGCCAGTCCGATCGATAAATTTGGGCGGCAAGCTTTTCGATCGAGCGATGGTAATCTGACCAACTGACATGAAGATCGGACTGAGTGGAATCCGGCATAGTGAAGTCAAAATAGATAAGTTTTTCTTCAACGTGCGAATCGCGCAGTCGAAGACGATGAAAATAATACAACTGTTACCCCGGATTCTGCGACTTCGTTATGAACAATTCCGCTGATCAGCCAGAGGCAGTCTCTGAAAAACTCGATCTGAAAACAAAACTTGCTTATGGAGCCGGGGATCTTGGGCCTGCAATCACGGCAAATATCCTGATTTTTTACCTCTCGCCGTTTCTCACCGATGTTGCGGGGCTAAATCCTGGACTGGCGGGACAAACTCAACTAGTCGGGAAAGTGTGGGACGCAGTAAACGATCCAATGGTTGGGGTGATGAGCGATAAAACGCGATCGCGTCTCGGTCGGCGGTATCCCTGGATTTTGGCGGGCGCGATTCCGTTTGGGGTTTTCTTCTTTTTGCAGTGGATTGTTCCAAAGTTCAGCGATACGGCAGCAGGGCAGCAGTCAGGATTGTTTTGGTACTACACCTTTATCTCGATCGCATTTGGTTGGCTCTATACTGTCGTCAATTTGCCTTACACGGCATTAACCCCAGAACTAACGCAGGATTACGATGAGCGAACGAGCTTGAACAGCTTTCGGTTTGCGTTCTCGATCGGGGGCAGTATTATCTCGGTCGTGTTGGTTGGCATTATCGGGTCGATGTTTCCTCAAGATTTGCAGCAGCGGTATCTCGTGATCGGGATCGTGTGCGGAATTTTGGGAGCGTTACCGTTGTTTTGGTGTGTTTGGGGGACGTTCGATCGGATGAAAGCGATCGGGCTTCAGCGTCCTGAATCAGAGCTATCGGTTTCGATTCCGATCGTGCAGCAGCTCAAAATTGCTTTTAGTAATCGTCCATTTTTATTCGTGGTTGGAATCTACTTGTGTTCGTGGCTCAGTTTTCAACTCACAGCGGCAATCATTCCTTATTTTGTTGGAAGTTACATGAGGCTGGGTAGCCCGTGGGCAGTGCCGAGCGTGGTACTAGCGGTTCAACTGACGGCAATGCTCGTACTGCCGATTTGGAATGCGGCGAGTCAGCGAATCGGGAAGCGCGGCGTTTATGCAGCCGGAATGGTGTTGTGGATTATTGCACAGGGCGGATTGTTCTTTCTGCAACCGGGGCAATTACCACTGATGTATGTATTGGCAGTGATGTCAGGATTTGGCGTATCAGTCGCTTATTTGATCCCTTGGTCGATGCTGCCGGATGTGATCGAATTGGATGAGCTGCAAACCGGACAGCGAAGAGAAGGAATTTTTTACAGCTTTGTGACGTTTTTGCAGAAGGTTTGTTTGGGGATTGCAGTGGCGATCGTACTTCAAAGCTTAGATTGGGCGGGATACGTTAAGCCGACTGGTGGAGATCCTTTGCCTGTGCAGCCGAATGATGTCTTGCTGGCGATTCGATTGTCGATCGGGCCTGTTCCCACGATCGCGCTTTTAATCGGTATGGTGCTGGTTTATTTTTATCCAATTACGCGGGAAGTTCACGCAGAGATTCGATTAAAACTTCACGAACGGAAGCAGAACCAATCTTGAGTTGCGAAAAGCGTAACCGATCGCACTGTTTATTCGATTCGATGGCAAAGTAGGTACATTCTTAAGTACAGCAGTCACGATGATGAGTCTAGTTCAAAATTCACCTTGGAAACGATTAAGCGCAGTCCCTATCGCGCTTGGGATTATTGGCTTCGCGATGATCAGTCCCGTTCATGCACAGGAGAAATTAGTGCGAACATTAACCGTCACAGGTCGCGGATTTGAAGATATTCAAACGACACTGGCACAGGTACGCTTGGGTGTCGAAGTCGAAGGAAAGACCGCAAACGATGTTCAGCAAGAAGTGGCGCGTCGATCGAATTCGGTTATCAACTTTTTGCGATCGCAAAAAGTTGATAAGCTCGAAACCACGGGGATCAATTTAAATCCTCGCTACGATTACACCAACAACCGCCAAACGCTGGTGGGATATGTCGGATCGAATAATGTCTCGTTTCGAGTTCCGACTGAGAAATCAGGCAGCATTATCGATGAAGCAGTCAAAGCAGGCGCAAGTCGCATTGATGGCGTGAGTTTTGTGGCATCGGATGACGCGATCGCATCGGCTCAGAAACAAGCGCTTCGTAAAGCCACACAAGAAGCACAAGCGCAAGCGGATGCGGTGTTTAGTGCGTTGAACTTAACTCGCAAAGAGATTGTGAATGTTCAGGTGAATGGCGCGTCTGCACCTCCACCTATTTTCAGAGAAGCAGCGGCAATGGATGCAAGAGCGGGTCGAACAGCGGCGGCTCCAAGTCCTGTCGTGGGTGGTGAACAGCGGGTCGAAGGCTCGGTGACGTTACAGATTAGCTACTAGACCCATTGGAGAGATGAAATACTTCTATCTGCATGGATTTGCATCGAGTCCGCAATCGACCAAAGCCCGCCAATTACGCGATCGCTTCCGATCCGTTCATCTCTCCCTAGAAATTCCTGATCTCAATCAAGACGATTTTCAACATCTCACTCTGACTCGCCAAATTCAGCAGGTCAAAAATCTATTAACAGAAGAGCCTACAACATTGATTGGTTCTAGTTTTGGAGGATTAACGGCAGCTTGGATTGCTCAAGAGTGTAGCCAGGTCGATCGCATCGTTCTACTTGCACCTGCGTTCAATTATCTAAATCATTGGCTTCCCACGTTTGCACCATCTGAACTGGAGAAATGGCGATCCGGGGAGCCAATATTGATCTATCACTATGCGACGGGTGGATCATTACCGTTGAATTATGAGATCGTGTCAGATTTGGCACAATATGACGAAGATCAGCTTCAAAAACCGATTCCTACTTTGGTTCTGCATGGAACTCAGGACGAAGTGATCCCGATCAAGCAAAGCCGCTCCAATGCAGAAGTGCGATCGTGGGTTGAACTGATCGAATTAGAAAGCGACCACAGCTTAGTGAATCAAGAAGCGCAAATTTGGCGGGCAATTCGTCGGTTTTGTTCGATTTCACCAGGATTGTAAAAAATAAGTGAGAGAGCAGGATTAATTCTCGATCGTCCCCTAGAATAGTATGCTATTAACACCTAGATAGAACAAATAAACTATTTAAGAATGAATCTAAGCGTAAATCTACTCACGGGTAGGGTTTACAGAATTCAGATTTTTGAGTGATTATCTATCTTGCAAGTGACAAGTTCATCCCTGAACTTTCGCTATGTTTGAGAGATAGCGAAAATCAATTTTGAATTCTGCTACGGTTCAAGTGCTGGAAAATTTTCTTCAGCAAAACACAACTAGGTTATTGTTTCCAAGGTATTTAGCATGGAACCTGAAGTGAAAGAAATGGAAACCCCCACTGTCGTCGAAACTCCTACGACAATCAAAATGGACGAAGCCGGAACATTAGCGCCCGTCTCCTCTAGTGATTCAAGCAGCGAACAATGGCGCGAAATTGCCGACAAGACCTACTCCGTTTTAGCAACGCTGCCCGAATATCTCGGCAAATTTTTCTCAGAGTACCGCAAGCCCTTAATCACACTCGGACTCATTTTTGGCTCGATCGTGTCGGTCAAGCTCACCCTCGCACTCTTGGGTGCAATCAATGACGTACCCTTATTGCAGCCGACTTTTGAACTTGTCGGACTTGGCTACAGCATTTGGTTTGTGTACCGCTATTTGCTCAAAGCCTCGAACCGTCAAGAGTTAGGACAGGAAATCAACAAGCTGAAAGATCAAGTCGTTGGGCGCGTGAGTCAGTAAACCGCCGTTCAACAAAATGCGACGAATCAAGGGGAGTCATAAGCTAGCTCCCCTATTTTTGTCTGAATTTAAACCACGAGTTTTTCACTTTCTCTATTGACCTTTGCGCCCTCTTCCTTCATAGTTTTTTGAGATTGGGATTGCTCTATTCCTTGTCCCGAACAAGATGCGTCTTGTCATAGGGAAACGTTTTTAGATAAAAACTGAGTCTACGATCGTCGTTTTCATTGATGCGAAATTTAGCCGCTATGCACGTTTTTCAACAGCTTATTGGGCGATCACTTGCGATTGGCGTTCTCGGTTTGATCGCTTTGCCAGCCTCAGCACAGCTAACGGATACGCAAGTCGATCGCGTGGTCGAAGCGCTGCGCCAAGCCTCGAAGCCAGAAAAGCCGAATACCGGACTTTACAGCGATTGGCAAGTCAAGCCCGAAAATATTACCCGATGGTCGAAAGAGTGCGGCGGTCGAGAAATTTCCCCGACTGAGTTTCAAGCAAATGCGGGAACGGCTCGATCGATTGTCACTTGCGTCGTGCGTGATGTGCTGAAGCAAGAAGCAAAAGCGATCGGCAATAACGAAACGATCGCGGTTCAACGAGTTGCAGCCTGGTGGATGACCGGAGATTCCGCTAAATACAACGCGCGTGAAATCGCTCCCTATGTTCAGAAAGCGCTGAAAGCTTATCAAACTGCATCGGGTGAGAAACCAACCGCAAAACAAACGTTTTACGAACGCTATATGAATGCTGGCTATGATGCCGTTCAGCGCAAAGATCAAAAAGCAGCGCGACTTTATTTTCAACGGGCACTTGATGAACGTCCCCAAGATCAGTTTGCACTCCAGGCAATTCGCAATCTTGACACTCCAAAGCGCGATTCAAGCCGCTCCACACCGATTACCGAAAAACCGACTCAACCTAACCGTTAGTGAATCTATGAAAGCTTTGAACATTGCAAATCGCTCTGCTGCGGTGTTGGGTAGCGTTGCTCTGCTGGTAGGCAACGTGTCGATGTTTGCACCGCGCTCCGCGTTGGCTCAATCTGCCGAATGGACAAAAATCACTGAGAATTCGGTTAAAGATCGATTTTTTGTCGATACGAGTTCGATTCAGCGAAACGGTTCGATCGTATGGTACTGGGAATATCGCGAGTTTCCAGAGGCGAATAATGCGCTGATCGAAGCGAAAGTCGATCAGCCTGTACACGGTGCAGTGATGCGCTGGTCGGCGGATTGCTCGGTTCAATCGCAGCGCTTGAGAAAAGTGAATGCGTATACGACGAGCCGCAAGCTGATCGAGAAATTTGACTACGGCGATACGGGAATGCTACTGCGACCGAAACAGGGAAGCAGTACGTATAAAGTGATGGATTACGTTTGTCGATCGCCGCAGAAAAAGTAGTGGTGCTGAGGTTCAAATCAGTTTCAGCCAAATTTTGCAAAGTGAGAAAAGTCTATGGCTTCAGATTTGAACTTCGTTGAATACGTCCGGGATCAAATCAACGAAGTAGGGCGAGTCTCTTTCAAGAAAATGTTTGGCGAATATGCAGTTTATTACGATGAGAAAGTCGTTGCCCTTGTTTGCGAGAATCAACTGTTCATAAAGCCGACTCCTGGTGGTCGATCAATGATCGGTCGCGTTGTAGAAGCGCCCCCATATCCAGGTGCTAAACCACACTTCCTGATTGGAGAACAACTTGACGATCGACAGTGGCTGTCAGATCTCATTCAATTAACTGCAAATGAGGTTCCTGCCCCGAAACCAAAGAAATTGAAACCCAAAAAGGCAAGCCTATGAAATTTGGCTACACCATTTCGATTACGTAACTCGTCGTAGCAAGATGTAGTAGTTTTAACTGCGCCAGCGTAGAACTTGCTCTTTGACCGGATTCACGAACGATTGCATTTCGGTTTGCGATCGCAGAAATTCTGCTTTCAACTGGTAATACCAACGCGCCTGAGTATCTGCATCTTTGATTAACATCAGCCCAGGATTGTGTTTCAGTCCAATTTGCTGCTTCACAACCATCTCACGATCCTGATTCAGAAACGTGCGGGTCGCAGGAATCAGAAACGGCTTCAATAAGTTGAACCAGGGAATTGTTGAATAAAACAGCGTTGTCACTTCGGTTTCAGTATCCGTTAGCGGGGTCATCGTGGTTAAGTTACAAACGCGATGCTGCTTTGTGATCACTTGTTCAAACCGCACACCAGGAAGCTGAAACGAAATTTCAACCTCTGGATCGCCGCCGACTAAATCGTAAAGGAAAGTCGATCGCTCTAATTTGTGTCGCCGCATCGTGAAGCCCAACGGTGATGGGTCAAAAGTTTTTACTTCTTCTGCCAAAGTTGGGTCAGCACGCCACCACCACGATCGATGCACAAAAGGAACGTGCGCCGGATCCATTAATCCGGTCACTGCATGATCGAGATAGGCAGGAAAATTCATCACAACCACACCTTGATAAGTGTGATCGTCAAAACCTGGAACGCGCGGCGGTTCGTCTGCGGGAAGGGTGCGATCGTCAGTTGCCATGTAGATCCAGACGTTGCCTTGAATTTCTCGGATAGGATACGATCGCACTCGAAATCTAGAAAAATCGAGCGTTTGATCTTCAGTCAGGGCTGGAATCGCGGTGCATTGCCCACTTTGATCAAATCGCCAGCCGTGATAGGCACATTCGACTTCAGAGCCGTCGAATCGTCCGCAGCTTAAAGGAACTGCGCGATGTGGGCAGATATCACGGAGCGCGAAGACTTCCCCCGATCGAGTCCGCCCGAATAGGATCGGTTCGTTTAGAAGCGTTTTCGCGATCGTTTGTCCTGGTTTAAGTCGATCGCTCGGAAGCGCGTAGTACCAAAGATTACGTAAAAATTGCGGTTTTTCCATTCCTATCTTGCTGCCCGTACTAATAGCCAACTGACTGCGCTCAATCCGACCACTGTAGGCAACCAAGCCGCCAGGATCGGTGTGAAAATTTCTAGTCGTCCAAACGCATCGCAAACAAAGGACAGAAGGTAATACGTAAAGATGATCAAAATGCTAATCGCAAAACTAGCTCCTTTTCCGCCTCGTCGCGGACGAGTTCCTAACGTTGCGCCCGCTAAACCAAACACCAAACAAACAAATGGAAACGCGATCTTTTGCTGAATTCTCATTCGTAGCTGATTCGCGCTCTTTTCGTTGCCGCTCTGCTTCACAAGCTGAAGATACTGCTGCACTTCGCCGATATTCATCTCAGCCGAATCCGTTTTGTTGGTCGCCAAATCGAGCGGGGTGCGTGGCAGTTGGATTTGTTGCCGCTCGAATTTGAGAATGTTGCGGTAGGAACCATTCGGAGCGACGAGATAGATTGTGCCATCAAAAAAGTCCCACGTTTGCTGATCGTAGTTCCACTGGGCTGAGTTGGCGGTGATGATTTGATTGAGTCCTGCTTGAGAAAAATCCAGTACGGTTAGGACTTTCATCTGCGTTCCGTCGAAGCGCTGGGCGTAAAAAATTCGATCGAGCGTCTGCTGCGAAGATCCGTCCGGCTGCTTGACATCGCGATACTGCTGAAAGACGATATTTTTCTGATCGAATTTCGGTTTGTCTTGTTTTAACGCCCGTTCCAGCGTCATTGTTGCTTGATATTTTGCGGCGGGAACGATCGCTTCATTAAATCCAAACGTCAAGGCTGAAACGAGCAAACTGAGAACGATCGCAGGAGCAATTAAGCGATAAACACTAATCCCGGCACTCCGCAGCGCAATCAATTCACTATCCGTAGACAAACGGCTGTAGACCATTAATGCTGAAAGCAGCGTCGCCATCGGAAATGACAACGCAATAAATTCTGGCATTCGCAGCAAAAGGACGCGACCCGCGATCGATAACGGCAACCCCAGTTCTGTCATTCGCCGAATCAAGTCAAACACTGCGCCGACCGACACCAAAATCGATGAGAACGCCGCTACGCCGAAGATAAACGGACTCATCAATTGACGTGCAATGTAGCGATCGAGGACTGAAATCGGCGATCGCGGTGGAGAGGAGACTAAAGACATATTTAACGCTGGAAATTATCTCCGAGATAATACTGGCGGACTAAAGGATTATTGTAAAGTTCCTCGGCGGTGCCAGATGCGAGAATCTGACCGTCGCGCATAATGTAGGCACGATCGATAATTGCCAAAGTTTCACGAACGTTGTGATCGGTAATCAGAATTCCCATGTGTCGATCGCGCAGTTGGGCAATGATTTCTTGAATTTCGGCAACTGCGATCGGGTCAACGCCTGCAAAAGGTTCATCTAGAAAGAGAAATTTCGGGCCATCGACCCCCGTTGCAAGAGCGCGGGCGAGTTCGGTGCGACGACGTTCCCCGCCTGACACCTGAATTCCCAGCGTTGAGGCAACTTTTTCGAGCCGGAATTCTTTCAGTAAGCTGTTTAAGCGATCGTTCCATTGCCAGCGCGGAACTTTCGTCTGTTCCAACACAAGCAAAATATTCTCGCGAACGGTTAAATACCGAAAAATGCTTGCCTCTTGTGCCAGATAGCCGATTCCGAGGTGAGCGCGTTTGTTGATGGGGAGATTCGTCACTTCTTTATCATTCAGCCAGACCTTACCGCTGTCGGGCTTTTCTAACCCCGTTGCAATATAGAACGTCGTAGTTTTTCCGGCTCCATTCGGGCCCAAAAGCCCAACGACTTCGCCCTGCGACACCGACAAGCTGACCCGATTGACGATCGAGCGATCGCCAAAAGATTTATGAATGTTTTCTAGAACGATTCTCAAAACCCGCTCCTGGAACCTGCGTTAGATGAAGAGGGGACGTAACTAGCGATTGGTCGATTGAAACTGGGATTTCGGGCTGAAAGGGGCTGGAGAAGCGGGTGTGGGTGTGGCTGGAGCCGTTGGCGCTTGGATTAGATAAATGGCTTCGACCTGCTTGTTTGGCTGCGGTAAAGCCACAAATCGCCCTTCATCGACTAAATACGTGACGGTTTCTCCTCGCAGACTGTTGCCCTGTTGCAGAACGTAAACATCGCCTGTGAGAACGATTCGCCGTTCGTTGCTGTAGTAAATTGCTTGGGCAGAAGTGGCTTGAATTTGACGCGCCGGATAGTTGATTTGCACGTTGCCTTTTGCCACAACGACACCTGTTTGCGCATTCGCCTCGGTGCTGTTGGCTCTGAGGGTCAGGGGGGAGGAAGCTGCAGGCGCTTGAGCAATCGAATGACTGCCAGTTGCGAGGACTGAAGCAGCGATGACCGGGAGAAGAAGAAGCGATCGAAGACGAAGCATGGGCAAGGACTGCATGGTTGGGGATAAACGAGAACCGCAATGACTCCGAATATATCACTGTGAGAAAGTTAATCAATCTTGATCAACTATATCTTTGAATATTCCCATCACTACTTTTAGTGTGCTGAATCTAGAGACGAACGACCAGTACCGCAAGTTTCATATAAAGCCTTATACATAGTTTGACTTAGGTTTTCTGGATGATTGGTGGGCGGAGAAAAATTTGCTCTTTCGGATCAGGCGAGGGGGCATCGGTGAGAACGATTTGAGAAACGCGATCGACTCCTGCGGTTTGCACTTGACCGAGACATTCAGCGGCATCCTCGATCAGTTGCTCTACATTAATGCCCCCATATTCAGGCTGATATTCAGTTAACCGATTTAATCCCTCGCCCATCAAAATCACGGCTCCACGCCAGTTGTGATTTCCTAAGTGATACAGTCCGACTGCGATTTGCAAGATTCCTTGATAAAACTTTTTTTCAAACACTGGAGCTTCGATCCAAATCGCTTCCAATGTGTCGTGGCAAGCATAGAATTCGCCACGATTAAACTGATCGATCCCTTGCCAAAATTCTTCTGAAAGCTCTGTATCCATTCGCTTTACCCATCCTTTTAAAGCGTTAGTCTGATAAGTTTTCGCTTCGTTTCATTCAGCTTCTGCCCCCTAAATCCCCCATTCTGGGGGACTTTGAATTAGAAGTCTTGAAGTCCCCCAGAATGGGGGATTTAGGGGGCTTTCCGAGTTTACAATCGAAGCGAGTTTCATCGAATTCACGTTCCCTTTAAAGATTGTCTTGCAATTGAGCTTGCAACGATCGAGTTTTTCCTACAACGATCCCCGGATGGGTTGAATTTGGCGCTTTATCGCCCCACAGCACCCATCGGCTGTCGCTTGGTAACGTGCTCAAGCTATTTGGATTCTGCGTTAACCAAACGATCGAGGCTTTTGGCAGCGGTTTCGATTCCTCGTTCGCCTGAATTTCCGCCAACGTTTCCAAAACTGTCTGCTGTCCTTGAATTAGTCCGGTTCCTGCCGTCCAAAGTCGAATTGTTAGGGTTTGTCGATCGCCATAAAAATATAACGATGCCGCTACGGTGACTGCTTCTTCAAACTCCTCCGCTCCCCAATTCGCGGCACTATCGATCGCAACGACAATCTCTTGCCCGCTCGTAAACGTTTCCAACTCCCGCACCCGCAATTCTCCATATCGGGCACTGCTGCGCCAATGAATCATCCGCATCGGATCGCCCCATCGATAGGGTCTGAGCGATCGCGTCATGCCTTCGGTTGCCGAGATCGATCGCCGAGATTGAAGTTGCAAACTGGTTTGTTGTCCGAGTTGATCGATTAAGGGGCAGCGTTGCAGCGGTAAAACAGTTGGGTAAATTAGCGCGATCGCATTCACTTGAAACGATCTTCGACACCAGAACAACCCCAAAGGGGCAGCCGTTCGCAGATGAACTTCGTGCCAGCGATAAATGCCGCGTCGCGTTGCCAAATGCTGGTAAACCCAGTAGTAGGAGTTATTGGGATTGATTAACTCGATGATGCGCTCAACAGGTTTTCCTAGCACCGCAGGGATCAGATCGTCTGCTTGGATTAGGGATTTGCGTTGACGTGATGGATTTTGGATCAAAAGCTCGATCGTGAGTTGCTCCCCGACGCTAATCGGCTGAATCGGGCGGCGTGTGAGGGTCAATCCTTGCAGCGTTTGACGAGAAAGAATTGCCGCGATCGCCATCAGTGCAAACACTACGCCGCTCATGACATAAAGCCAACCCGTCATCGAATTTGTGGCGGCGAGGAAGAAAAAGACACCCATCGCGCCCAGAAGCCAGCCACTATAAGCAGGATTCATCCAGTGAGATTCGAGCCAGTCGGTGATCTGGGTGACGGTACGCATAATCTGTAAAGGCTTTACAAAGAAGTGTGATTCCAGGATGCACTAGACTGAGCCGAGAAAGAACCTTTTGTATCAAGTGATTCAGTAATTTTCAGGAGGAACGATCGCAATCTCCGTATCTTACGCATCTACAAACTTTCTGCAAACTTGGGATGTCCGCGTTTATACGATCCAGATTTTCCGTTACAGTCGTAAAAATTAGAGTATTTCTCCCATCGCCCCTCGTCAATTTGCCCATTCTTCAAAATACGGCGCTAAACGGAAGCCTGAGTTTATGACACAAGTAGATTCTTTTGACGAGTCGGTTCGATCGCGTCTGCGAGATGCAGCGATCGGGAAACCGAGTGTTCCGCCGCCTCCCCCGGTTGCGATCGGTGTGAAGCGGACTGCGGCGCGATCAGTTCCACCGTCTATCACGATTCGACAACTGGTGCAGGATGCTTACGCGAAGCGGTCATCAGACATTCATTTGCGCGTGGGAGAACCTGCACGCTACCGAATTCGTGGGCAAATGGTGCGACAGTCTCAAGCTCCGATTTCGGCGGAAGCGTTTGAGCATTTTTTGGCGGAAATTCTGACTTCTGAACAGCGCGATCGCTTTCAGCAAGAAAAGGAACTGGATACGGCGATTTATTATCCTGGCTTCCTGCGCTGTCGGGTAAATTGCTTCGAGAGCTTGACCGGAGGCGCGATCGTGCTGCGGTTAATTTCTCTGGAAGTACCAACTATCGATCGATTGGGCTTGCCTTCGGTGCTGAAACATTTGGTCAGTCATCAGCAAGGATTGATTCTTGTAACCGGCCCAACGGGATCAGGAAAATCGACCTCAATCGCGGCAATGATTCGCTACTTGAATGAAACGGATCAGCGGCATATTGTGACGATCGAAGATCCGATCGAGTATGTTCATACGTCTAAAAATTGTCTGATTAGCCAGCGGGAAGTCGGTTTACATACGCATGAGTTTCAACATGCTCTGAGGGCAGTACTGCGGGAAGATCCGGACGTGATTTTGATTGGGGAGATGCGCGATCGCAGTACGATCGATACAGCATTGAAAGCAGCGCAAACGGGGCATTTAGTGTTAGGAACTCTGCACACGAAAGGCGCAATTTCGACGCTTAATCGGCTGCTGAATATCTATAGTCCTGATGAACAATCTGCCATGAGAATTCAGATTCTAGAGTCTCTGGTTTCCGTGGTTTCCCAACAACTACTACCGACGACAGATGGGCGAAGAATTGCGGTGCATGAGATTTTGATCAATACGCCTGCAATGCAAGACTACTTGTTAAAAGGCAGTGAAACCGATGCCTTTCAACTGATGGAAACGGATACAATTGAAGGAATGCAGGTGATGAATCAAGCGCTGTGTGAATTGATTCTACTAGGTCGAATTACGCCGGAGGATGCGGTGAAATCTTCGCCGGATGTGGGCGATCTGCGTCGTCGCGTTCGGAATGAAGGCTACGATCCGGGGCGTTCTTCAAATCGCGAATTTGACCCGTCAGCGCGGGAATATCGTCCGGTTTAGATCGGCAAATCATAAAAAATTATTGAGCATTAACAAACGCTCGATCGAATCTAGTGTGAAATAGCTTAGTCACGATCGAGCATTGCTATGCCTCTCTACCAATCCGCCCAATTTACACAAATTCAGAACTTTTTAGCGCACCAAGATCGGTTAGACCTATTGAATTACGTTCTCGATCGAGAAACTCAATTCGTTCCAACTACGACCTCAACAGGCGCGATCGATTATCGTCAATCCAAAATTCTGTATTACTTTGAAGAATACGAAAACTGGATGATTCAGAAAATAAAATCAGTCGTTCCTAATCTTTTAGAAAATTGGAATCTTCAACCTTTTTCAATTTCTCAAGTTGAAATTCAACTCACAGCCCACAACGACGGAAACTACTATAAAATTCACAACGATAACGGCAGCGAAGATGCTGCGAATCGAATCATTTCTTATGTGTATTACTTCAATCGAGAACCTAAAAACTTCTCAGGAGGAGCATTACGAGTTTACGATTTGAACTTAGAAGATAAGTTCTACATTCAAGCGGAATCTTATCAAGATATTGAGCCGATCGATAATAGTATCGTTTTCTTTCCGAGTCACTTTCTTCACGAAGTTTTGCCTGTGACTTGTCGATCGCGCAACTTTGCCGACAGTCGATTTACCCTCAACGGCTGGATTCGTTGCGAAGGGTCACACTATGACTAGAATTAAGAAACGTTGCTAATGCTTGAGAAACCTATGACCCCGAACGTTGAAATCTATACCTGGAGTACCTGCCCATTCTGTATCCGTGCCAAAGCGCTGCTCGATCGTAAAGGTGTTCAATACACCGAATACTGTCTCGACGGAGACGAACCCGGACGCGCAAAAATGGCAGAACGCTCCAGCGGTCGTCGCTCTGTCCCCCAAATTTTCATCAACGATCAGCACATTGGTGGCTGTGATGACATTCACGCTCTAGATCGATCGGGCAAACTCGATCCCCTTCTTGCTGCCTAGCAAAATTGTTGGGGAGATAGCGGGACTCGCGATTCTTTCGCCCATCTCCCCTTACTGTGTACACACAAGTCTTTTCTCGCTTTGTTTCAGTCGGCTTCTGCCCCTTAAATAAATCCCCCAAAACTGGGGGACTTTGAAACTGAGAAATTCCTTGGCGCTCTGGAAATTCCTTCTGCTCAAAGTCCCCCAGTTTGGGGGATTTAGGGGGCGAGAAAGCTAGGCAATCACAGATCGATCGACTTGTCTTGTGTGTATTAGGGTAACCCATCTCCCCAGTGCTCCTATCCCTATCCCTCTCTACTCCTATCTACCGTGAAAATTGCATTCATCATCGATCCCATTCATCGCTTAGATCCGACGCATGATACCAGCGTGGCGTTTATGGAAGCTGCACAGCAGTTAGGGCATGAAGTCTGGATTACGCAGGCAAATCGGCTCAGTGTCGTTCAGGGAAAAGCTTGTGCAACCCTAGAACGAGTCACACTTGTCCCCGTCACGCTTGGCGAAAATCGCTGGATTGCAGTCGATCAATGGTTTCAAACCGAGCCTCTCACCTTTCAGCCGCTTGAAATGATGGATGCCATTTTCATGCGGACAGATCCCCCAGTCAATACCGCTTATCTCTACGCAACTTATATTCTGGACTACGTTGATCCCGCAAAAACGAAAGTGATCAACTCGCCATCCGGCATTCGGGCAGCCAATGAAAAAATGTACGCGCTGCAATTTACCGAAGCGATCCCCGAAACGATCGTGACGCAAGAAAAACAAGTGATTCTGCAATTTCTGGAGCAGCAAGGAACCGCAGTGCTGAAACCGCTAGGCGGCAAAGCAGGCGAAGGAATTTTGTTTTTGCAAACGGGCGATCGCAATCTCAATTCCATGATCGAAATCAGCACCCTCCAAGGCAATTTGCCGATTATGGTACAAACTTATCTGCCACAAGCGAAAGACGGCGATAAGCGGATTATCTTACTCAATGGTGAACCGATCGGAGCCGTAAACCGCATTCCCACAGGCAACGAATTTCGCGGCAATATGGCGGTTGGTGGTCGGAGTGCCCAATGCGACATCACCGATCGAGAACGCGAAATCTGCACCCAACTTGCCCCAACCTTACAGAAAGACGGTCTCTTTTTCGTTGGGATCGACGTGATCGGCGGCTACCTAACCGAAGTGAATGTCACCAGTCCTACGGGTATCCGTGAAGTCGATCGCCTCAACAACACCCAGTTAGCCGTGCAAGTTATTCAATCGATCGAGAACGTGAAATCGGAGTGATACAATCCTTCCAGTAATTTCAACGAGCAACGCCAGCAACCGAAAAAGAAGGTAGCCAGCGGCAAGCCCCCTTGCGCTAACTACCCACACAAGGGCGACTTACCCGACCCTTGCTCGACCAAGCTAACTTAATCTCTGAGCGGTATAGGCGAAGGCACAATAAAGAAATTGCAGTTAGACGATGAAGTTATGACAGAATCGGAATAAACCTGATCGTGGGGCAGCGATCAGGTTTATTCCGATTCCCTGTGGTTTTGTGCTTCTTATCAAAGCGTTCCGTCTCGTGTAGGGCTGGTCTCTGGACTGCAATGATTAAACAATCTCAGCAACGACAAGGATTTTGGAATAGGGTTTCTACTGCACTGCGACAAAGTGCCAAAAAAAGCGCCAAAGTTTGGGTTCCGGCATCGGCGATCGCAGGTTGTGTCATTGGACTGCGAGCAACCGGAGTTCTTCAACCTTGGGAATTAGGCACGCTTGACAGCTTTTTTCGGCTGCGTCCGCTCGAATCAGTGGACGATCGCATTTTGATTGTGGGAGTTCGAGAAGAAGAACTGCGCCAGCACGGTTGGCCGTTTAGCGATCGTACTTTGGCGCAACTTTTACAAAAGGTTCAATCGGCACAACCCCGCGCGATCGGCTTAGATATTTACCGTGATGTTCGTGTTCAGGACGGACATCAAGAACTGATTAAGGCATTTAGAACCATGCCGAATCTGATTGGGATTCAGCAAATGCCTGATCCAGAAGGGCAAGGAGTCGCACCGCCTCCAGAATTAGCGCGATTGAAACAAGTTGGATTTAATAATGTTGTGTATGACAGCGATCGCAAAATTCGGCGGGCGCTGCTCTACTGGTTTGATCCGGATAAGCGCAAGTATCGCAGTTTTTCGATGGAGTTGGCGCTGCTGTATCTCAAAGAAAAAGGGATTCAAGAAGAAGGAGCGAAACACGATCGCGGACAGTTGCAGCTTGGTCAGGCTGTCTTTCGGAGATTTAAAGGCAGTGATGGCGTTTACATGAACGCGGATGCGGGCGGCTATCAAATCTTGTCAAATTTTCGAGGCGGGGCGGGGCACTTTAACACGGTGACGATGCAGGATGTTCTGGATGGAAAAGTCCCAGTCTCAAGGCTGCGCGATCGCATTGTGTTGATTGGTTCTCTCGCGCCTAGCCTGAAAGATTTTTCAGCCACGCCGTTTAGTGGGAGTATCAATCGTGCGCCGGAAAATGTGGCGGGAGTTGAGATTCAGGCAAACTTTATCAGCGAGATTTTGAGCGCAACGCTTGAAAACCGTACTCAGCTTAAATTTTGGGTCGATCCGATCGAATATGCCTGGATTTGGGCGTGGGCGTTGATCGGAACTAGCGTGAGTTGGAAATTAAGGTTGCCACAGCGCAATTCGATCTCAGTTGTGGTGATCGGCGGCGGATTGGTCTGCATTTGCTATGGATTATTTCTAGCTGGTTGGATTGTTCCGTTTATTCCGGCAGGAATCGCGCTTTTAGCTTCAACGACTGCTGTGATTGCTGCGATCGCACATTCTGAAGAAGAATTAAAGCGATCGAAAGAATTTTTACATCGTGTGATCAATTCAATTCCTGATCCGGTGTTTGTCAAAGATAAGCAGCATCGTTGGGTGGTGCTAAATGAGGCGTACTCGAAACTTCTTGGAAAGCCGATCGATGAAATTATCGAAAAGTCGGATCACGAAGTTTTTCCAGAACATGAAGCCGATATTTTTTGGCAACAGGATGATCTCGTCTTTAAATATGAGAATGAGTTAGAACACGAAGAAGAGTTCACAAATACCGGCGGGACGACGTATAAAATCGCGACGAAGAGATCGCTGCACAGAGATGCAGCGGGCAATCTCTTTTTAGTCGGTGTCATTCGAGATATTACACAGCGAAAAACGATAGAAGAAAAGCTTAGACAAACCGCAGAAGAATTATCTCAATCGAACGCAGAATTACGTTTATCTCAAGATCGATTGAACTATATTGCAAATCATGATTCTTTAACCGGATTACCGAATCGGGTGTTACTTTATGAACGTTTAAGTCAGTCGATTGAAACCGCAAGATCAAACAATCAAATTCTTGCCGTGATGTTTCTAGATTTAGACGGGTTTAAGCAGATTAATGATAGATTGGGACACGCGATCGGAGATTTGTTATTACAAGCGGTTGCAAAACGTTTAACAGGATGTTTGAGAACTAGTGATACGGTTGCGCGATTAGGCGGAGACGAATTTGTAGTACTATTGCCAACGCTGCCAGACGTGGCTAATGTCACACAAGTTGCACGCAAGATTTTAAGTACGTTATCACAAGCGTTTGCAATTTCGGGAGAAACTTTATCTATCACAACGAGCGTCGGAATCGCCTTGTTTCCAAATCATGCCGACTATCTAGAAGCCTTGATCGAACGGGCTGATCAAGCAATGTATTACGCCAAAAAAACCGGAAAAAATCGGTTTTCATTTGCCGATCGTATTCCGGTTGAACATTTAGATAAAGTGCGTAAATCTCCGTAGAGACGTTTCGCGATCGCGTGAATTACCCGATCGTCCGCGTCAATAACACCGGGCAATTCGCATACACCCGCACATAGTCCGACAGCGACTTGCCCAATAATCGATCGAGATCCGGCAGTCCTTTCGCGATCGAAGGTCGTCGATCGGGCGATCCCAACATCAATAAATCCGTTTTCGTCTCGTCTGCAACGCGACAAATTGCCTCGCCCGCTTTTCCAGTCGTCACGATCGCACGATAGCTAATCCCGTATTGTTTCGCCGCCGCGATCGCCTCTGCAAACACCGGAACTTTCTCCGCTTCTGCGCCCGTTTTCTCACTCGCTTTCGGATCGGAATCCACATTTACCAGCGTCAACCGTCCGTCTTTGACATCCCGCAGCAAAAAGAGAGCTAATTTCAAACATTGTTTCGAGGCTTCAGATTTGTCGATCGCAACCGTAACGCGATTGATCGCCCGCACATAGATATCATCTTTTACCAACAACATCGGACGTGATGAAAGCTGAAACACATATTGACTGACCGAATTTTCTAGAATCGACACCAGCCGCTTCAACCCGCGCGACCCCATGATGATCAAATCTGCATTGATTTCATCTGCTGCCTTTAGCACTTCACTTTTTGGATCACCTTGACGCAGCATTGCCGAAACGCGACTCGGTTCTGCTTTAAGTGACTGTGCCGCCTTTGCGAGCACTTTTCCGCCTTCTTCCCACTTTTCGGTCATCGCATCCGCGCTGGTCTGCGGCGGAACGACGTGCAGCACTGTCACCATCGATCGCTGAACCGACGGGATCGCCAATAGCGCGTTCAGCATCTCTTCTGAACGCCCCGTACCCGAATCGGCTAATAAAATTTTTTCTATCATCGCTTCGCCTCGTTTCTGCGTAGACTTTAAAACAGGAGTGTCAAGATCGAGAATTCATTTTCCCGGTCTGTTTCAAGTCTAGGCTTTGGCGATACCCTGTGTTCATTATGGTTTGTGAAGAAAGATCGTGTCTCAGCCTCCTCAATTACCGACTTCAAACCTTGTGCCATCAGCGATCGCGCTCGATTGGTTCGATTACCCGATTACGGTTTATGCTCACCATACGGATTATGCAGGTGTGGTGTGGCATGGAAGTTATATTGCTTGGCTTGAAGAAGCTCGAATTGAGTTTCTCCAGTCACGCGGAATTGATTTTTCACAGCTCGTTGAAATGGGTTGCAATTTGCCTGTGATCGATTTGTCGATTCGCTATCATCAGTCTTTGCGAATGGGCATGAAAGCGATCGTCAAAACGCGATTAATGTCGATCGAAGGAGTCAAACTTCCGGTCGAATACGAGATTCGATCGATTGATAATGCAGTGCTATACGTGAGCGGTCGAGTTGTGTTAGTCGCAGTTGATAGGGTGAAAGGCAAGATTTTGCGACGGTTGCCTTCCACGGTTGAGAGTGCTTTAGCGATCGTGCGCTAGGGGAATTGCTACCTACGACCGCCAAACTCTTGGGCATTCCTTTGTGATTGAGATCAAGCAGGCAAAGTCGAACTTTGCGCGATTGCGGGGAAATCTAGGGCAATACATCTACCCTCGGATTGCGTCCTGATTTGAGGAAATCCTCATGAAGCAAGAATTTCATAGCCCCGACGAGCGTGCCTCAATACTTTCAGTTGCCATTAATCAATCTCCAGATGCCCTCGCTGGATTTTGGGAAGAACTCGAAGTCGAACTCGAACTCGATGAAGAAAACCCCGAAGAACAGCAGATCGCCAAAAGTTCAACGTTGACGATCGAGCGCGATGAACAAGTAACGCTCGAGCCGCCTCCCGGGCTGCCGGATGCAAAACCCCGCTACGTTCAAGGTGTTGTAATCGGTAAGCAAGCGTGTCTCGTTACAAATTTGCTGAAACAAGAGTCGATGACCTTGAGACAACCGCAGATGGTTTGGACGATCGGACGGAATCGATCAGCGGCACTCCCGCTGCAAGACCGCAAGCTGTCTCGTCGTCATGCGGTGATTCTTTATCGTCAAGATGGCTTTCATTTCATCGATCTCAACAGCATGAACGGGTCCTATATCAACGGCACGAGAGTTCAACAACGCCAACGCCTTCAGGATGGAGATTGCATCTGTGTGGGAAGCACTCGCTTTTTCTTCTTCGTCAGTGGTCAAGAACGAGTGACCGAGGCGCTACACCCGGAAGTATTAGCGCGGTTGAACAATGAGGAAACCCGAAACGGCGAATTTATCAACTTTTCTGAACTGAATGAAGAGATTTCGTTCAATTTGAATAAAGCCGATTAAAACTGCCGCGTCCAGTCGTGCCAGCGTTCGACAACCACTTTTGTTTGAGTGAAAAACTCGATCGCTTGCCAGCCTTGCCCGTGTAAATCTCCGAAGAAGCTTTCTTTCCACCCGCTAAACGGAAAGAACGCCATCGGAGCCGCAACGCCGATATTGATTCCGATGTTTCCTGCTTCGGCTTCGTAGCGAAATTTTCGCGCGGCAGCTCCACTAGAGGTAAAGAGCGATGCCATGTTGCCGTATTGACTGCGGTTGACAAGCGCGATCGCATCGTCGATCGAGTCCAAGTGAATCAAACTCAACACTGGGCCAAAAATCTCAGTTTTGGCGATTTCTCCTGCCGGATCAATGTCTTGTAGAATAGTCGGACGCACAAAGTGGCCGTTTTCGTAGCCAGAGACTTTCGGCGATCGACCATCGACTAAAACGGTTGCGCCTTCTGTTTCGGCTTGCTGAATAATGTCTTCGATGCGGGTTTTGCTTTGATTGGTAATCACAGGGCCCATCTGCACGCCAGAATCGAGTCCGAATCCGACTTGTCGAGTGCTAGCAACTTCCGCGATCGCATCGGTAAACGTCGTTTTCGCACTGCCAACCGTGATCGCGACCGATGCTGCTAAACATCGCTGTCCGGCACACCCAAACGCACTATCCGCCATGATCTTCGTTGTCATTGCAATGTCCGCATCCGGCAGAACAATCACCGGATTCTTTGCGCCCCCTTGACACTGCGATCGCTTACCGTTTGCAGCGGCGCGACTGTAGACATATTTCGCGATCGGACTTGAGCCAACAAAGCTAATAGCTCGAATAGCAGCATGGTCTAATAGTGCATCGACGACTTCTTTCGCACCGTTTACTAAGTTAATCACTCCTTTTGGTAAGCCTGTTTGCTCGATCAGATGAAAGATCTTCTGCATGGTCAACGGCACGCGCTCCGAAGGTTTGATAATGCAGGTGTTTCCGCACGCGATCGCATACGGCATAAACCAAAACGGAATCATGCCCGGAAAGTTAAACGGCGTAATGATCGCGGTTACTCCCAACGGTTGCCGAATCATGTGTTCATCGATTCCACGCGCAATGTCTTCGGAGTTGTAACCTTGCATTAGGATCGGGATTCCACAAGCCACTTCGACATTCTCGATCGCGCGTCTCATTTCGCCTTTTGACTCTGCAATCGTTTTTCCACATTCGAGCGTGATTGTTTGGGCGATGTCTTCATTGTGTTCTTCGAGGAGCGCTTTGAGTTTGAAGAGATACTGAATGCGCTCGGTTGCAGGGGTTCGTCTCCAAGCAGGGAAAGCAGTTTGAGCGGCAACGGCAGCGCGATCTACTTCACTGGCTGGAGAAAGCGGTACTTTGCTGAGAACTTCGATCGTTGCAGGATTAATGACTTCTAGATAAGTTTCTGCATTCGGTGCAGACCATTCACCATTGATGTAGTTTTGAACGATCGAAGAAGATGGCAGCATAGGGGTTCCTCACTCTTGCTATTGATCATAATGATGAATCGTCGTTCTCGGTAAGCTTTGTACAAGACCCGTTTTAAGCCAGCATCAAGAGTATTCAACGATGGAGGAAATAGAACACTATCGAAATTTAGTGCGGCAGATTCTAACCGATCATGCAGATGCCACGATTGAGACTATTCAGCCTCAGCAAATTTTTGATACTACTCACGATCACTATCAGCTTAACTATGTGGGCTGGCAGGGAAAGCGACGAGTGTTTGGCCCGATTTTGCATTTGAATATTCAGAATGGGAAGGTTTGGATTCAGTACAACAGAACCGAAGATTCGATCGCAGAACGATTGGTCGAATTAGGCGTTCCGCGATCGGACATTGTGATCGGATTTCACTCGCCGTTTAAGCGTCAGTTCAGTGGATACGCGGTAGAGTAGTACACAATTCCCTATAAAGTTGAGGTGATCTTATGCCGTCTCCTTTTCCAGGAATGAATCCTTATCTTGAAAATTCTGAATTTTGGTCGGCAGTGCATAACCGGTTGATTGTTGCAATCGCGGATGATCTCGTCGAGCATCTTAGTGATCGATATCGAGTCGAGATTGAAAAGCGAACCTACTTTAGCAACGATGACGAAAACGTTTTAGTAGGAATTGCTGATGTGGCAGTAGTGACGCGCAAAGGAGTAGAGCCGTCTGGAGCGACGACCGCGATATCAGTTCAACCGGAAAAAGTTGTTGTTCCAATCGCGCAAGAAGTGAATGAACGCTATTTAGAAATTCGAGAGGTCGCGACAGGTACGGTTGTCACAGTGATTGAGATTTTGTCTCCCAAAAATAAGCGAGCTGGAGAGGGACGCATTGCATACGAACGCAAACGAAATCAAGTTTTAGCAAGCATGACGCATCTTGTTGAAATTGATTTACTGCGGGGTGGAAGACCGTTCCCGATCGCAAGTCGGAATCACGGAGACTATCGCATTTTGATTTGTCGAGGCGATCATAGACCGACGGGTGATTTATTTGCATTCGATTTGCGCCAGCCGATTCCTGTGATTCCTGTGCCTCTGATGCCTAGTGAGGCGGAACCATTATTGGATTTGCAAAAGCTCTTGCATCAAATCTACGATCGAGGACGATATCGATTAGCGATCAATTACACACAACCGCTTCAGCCTGTATTATCTGAGGAAGAAAAGCAATGGGTAGAAGACCAGCTTGAACGCCGTTAATGGTTGCTTTCTGTCCAGGATGCAGTGCGATCGATCCGAGGTTTCAAGGTTTGATTGGCAACGAGTTGAACGAGTTTTGCAAGTCCGATCGCAGCAGGTTTGTGCTCCAATTCATGAAACAGAATAAAGCCGTACAAACTTGTGCCGCCTGTTCCGTAGAAGGATTTTGCATCAAACGTGACGGTTCCATCTGCAGTCGTTCCGTAGGTGACACAAACGCCATCTTTTGCGATCGTGCTTAATGCGTTTGATAACCCAGTAGAATCGTAGCGCTCTGTAGTGAGACTTTCACTTCATTACAACTGGTGAAAGTGGCTCAAACCCCGTTTTACTGTTCTCACCTATTTCAGCGATCGTTGTCGTTCAGTTCACCTGGTCAATCTCCAGAAGTGGTGCGTCTAACCAAATCAGAGGTTCCGCGTCCGAAAATGACGGTCTTTGATTAGTTTTCGATCTCTACGCTCGTCGAAGCGTGGCAACACTGGTTCAAAATTTCGGTTCAAAATTTCCTGAAATCGTGCTTTCTCAACGAGGCGCGATTTTTTTTGCAGAAGTTTGATGATTCTTAATAGAGTTCCATAACTTCTGCAAAACTCCACGCTGAACCTCAATACATCGATTTTTAGACCGTTTGCTTATTGTTCTCTTTTTTATAAATATTGGATTGTAAGATTTAGAAAAATGCTTGATTTTGGCATAAACAGCATTCTCAGTAGATCTGAATCAATTTTCGCTTTCTGAGAACGCTCTACTTTTTGTAGCAATGTAAACTCTTTTTTCAACCACTAGGCAGAACCGCCAACATCAACAACAATGCAATACAGAGACGTATCCGCGCTCACCCCTTCAGAGACGACAGGAGAACCCAGAGTGAAACTCGCAGTTTACGGAAAAGGCGGCATCGGCAAATCAACGACAAGCTGCAACATTTCAGTCGCATTAGCAAGACGCGGCAAAAAGGTATTACAAATCGGTTGCGATCCCAAACATGACAGCACTTTTACCCTCACCGGATTTTTAATTCCCACCATTATCGACACCCTTCAAGAAAAAGATTATCACTACGAAGATGTCTGGGCAGAAGATGTCATCTATAAAGGATACGGCGGTGTGGATTGTGTCGAAGCGGGCGGGCCTCCGGCGGGTGCGGGCTGCGGTGGCTACGTGGTCGGCGAAACAGTAAAACTGCTCAAAGAACTGAATGCGTTCGATGAGTATGATGTGATTTTGTTTGATGTGCTGGGTGACGTGGTGTGCGGCGGATTTGCTGCACCCCTGAACTATGCAGACTACTGCCTGATCGTGACGGACAACGGGTTTGATGCTTTGTTCGCAGCAAATCGGATCGCGGCTTCAGTCCGTGAGAAAGCCCGGACACACCAACTCCGACTGGCAGGACTGATCGGCAATCGAACTTCAAAACGCGATCTGATTGATAAGTACGTGGAGGCGGTTCCGATGCCTGTTCTGGAAGTTTTACCGCTGATCGAAGACATTCGAGTCTCGCGGGTAAAAGGAAAAACACTGTTCGAGATGGCAGAATCTGATCCTTCACTCAACTATGTGTGTGATTACTATCTGAACATTGCGGATCAGATTTTGGCGAATCCTGAAGGTGTTGTGCCAAAAGATTCTCCCGATCGAGAATTGTTCTCCTTGCTTTCGGATTTCTATCTCAATCCGCCTCCTGCTAAAACAGCCGAAGAAGAACTCGATCTGATGATGGTCTAAAGAAACCATGAAGGGTAACGGATAAAGAAGGCAAATCGCGTTATGTGATTAGATCAAGGCTGACTTTATCCTTATCTTGATTTGACTTGTGAACATTGATCAACTGCGTCGATCGCTCAAAGATCGCTGGCTGGACTACTACCAAGAAAACCGCTCTTGGATTACTCGATTATCGATTTGGGTCAGTTGCGAAGGCAAACGGAGACCGTCATCAAGCTTTATTTTGGGTGCGCTTTCCACCGTAGAACCGCGATTAGTTGACCTACTGCCGCTGATTGTGGATCTGAGCAATCATCCCGATCGCATTGTGGTCGCACTCGGACTGAACTTTGATCCCGAACAAGAACTGATTCATCTCAAACAGCTTAAAGCCGAGTCCGAAAGTCCAAAATATCTCCCTGCGAGTTCTGTCCCTGAAGTAAAGCCTAGTCGCCCCGCTGAAGTCGATGAAGCCTGTGAAGGACGCGATCGCACCAGCAAAATTGATCGATCGCCTCGATAAAACCCTCAATTAAGAGAAACACTGTTATGACCCTCGCTGATTCTCAACCTCAAGCCCTACAATTTGAGTGCGAAACGGGCAACTATCACACCTTTTGTCCGATTAGCTGTGTCGCCTGGCTGTACCAAAAAATCGAAGATAGCTTTTTCTTAGTCATCGGCACAAAAACCTGTGGCTATTTTCTGCAAAATGCAATGGGCGTAATGATTTTTGCAGAACCCCGCTATGCAATGGCAGAACTTGAAGAAGGCGATATCTCTGCTCAGTTAAATGATTATGAAGAACTGAAACGACTGTGCGATCAGGTAAAGCGCGATCGTAATCCGAGTGTGATTGTGTTCATCGGAACCTGCACCACTGAAATTATCAAAATGGACTTAGAAGGGCTTGCTCCGAAGCTCGAAGCAGAGATTGGAATCCCGATCGTCGTCGCCCGCGCGAATGGTCTGGATTATGCTTTTACCCAAGGAGAAGATACCGTCCTTGCAGCAATGGCGCAACGCTGTCCGACTAAAGCTCCCGCAGGTGAAGCCGAGAAAGAGGAACGCAATGCGATCCAAAAGTTAATGAACTTTGGACGCAAGCAGGAAGAGATCAAACAACAAGAATCCGAGTACGTTGATCATCCGCCGCTCGTGATGTTTGGATCAGTGCCTGATCCGATCGTGACTCAGCTAACCTTGGAACTGAAGAAGCAAGGGATTAAGGTATCCGGTTGGTTGCCCGCGAAACGCTACACAGACCTTCCCGTCATTGAGGAAGGATACTATGTTTCTGGTGTGAATCCATTCCTGTCGAGAACTGCGACAACTTTGATGCGACGACGGAAAACCAAGCTCATCGGCTCACCCTTCCCGATCGGCCCTGATGGAACCCGTGCTTGGGTCGAAAAAATCTGCTCTGTGTTCAATATTGAGCCGAAAGGTTTGGACGAGCGGGAAGCAAAAATCTGGGAGAGTGTCGAAGACTATCTACAGTTAATTCGCGGTAAGTCTGTGTTCTTTATGGGCGACAACTTACTAGAAATTTCGCTGGCACGCTTTCTAATCCGCTGCGGCATGACTTGCCCAGAGATTGGCATTCCTTACATGGATAAGCGCTATCAAGCCGCAGAACTCGATTTCTTAGTGAAAACCTGCAATGAAATGGGTGTTCCAGTGCCCAAGATTGTTGAAAAGCCCGATAACTACAATCAGCTTCAGCGAATTCACGAAACCAAGCCGGATCTCGTGATTACCGGAATGGCTCACGCGAATCCGTTAGAGGCACGCGGAATTAGTACAAAATGGTCGGTTGAGTTTACGTTTGCTCAGATTCATGGGTTTACCAATACTCGCGATATTTTGGAGCTTGTGACTCGTCCGATGCGCCGAAACAGTGCGCTGCAAGAGATGGGCTGGGAGAAATTGGTGAAAGAAGAAGCGAAGATCTAACGCTGCTTCTGACAAGCTCGATCGGATAATTAAAGCCCCCAGAAGCAATCGTTTCTGGGGGCTTCTAGTCAGTTCCACAAGCAAATTTATTTCCCTTCTAACATCGCAAAAAAGGCATCATCTAGCTCATATCCCAAAGTTTTGGTCATCGATTTGAGTCGCGATCGCGACTCGATCTGCTGCTGTTCTAACCAATGGATCAACACAAATGTTTTGCTCATGACGAAGATTTCGAGCGCTTCTGGGTTGTATTCGATGCCATCGCGCTGGATTTCGTGAGGAACGAGCATTGCGGCATATCGCCCTAGTTCTTTTTGTGACCAGTCGAGCAAAAATGGCAGCCAAGGATACATCGCATCTAGCCCGATAAACCACAAGCGCACTTCTGGCACTTCTGAGAATTCGCGCGGATCGTCGGGTTCGAGCGGGTAATCGATTTTGAATTGCAGCTTTTGTTCAAATTGCCGAATGTTAGATTTTAGCGGCTCGATCGCTGCGATCGCAGGAGCTAAATCGACTCGATCGATTTGATCCGCATTGAGATGAATCACGATTGACATAAAAATTTCTGTCGCTAGATGACCTCTATCTTCTAACGATTTGCGTTCTTTTGCGCGGATTGATCAATGCGATAGAGCCTAACTCTCTTCCTGTCCTCGGTAAATCGGCAACAATACATTGAACGTTGATCCTTCTCCAAGGCGGCTTTTGACGGTAATAGAACCGCCGCAGTGCAGCAACAATTTCTGCACGATCGTTAATCCCAATCCTGCGCCCGTCATGTCCTCATCCACCGATTGTCTGATTCGGTAAAAGCGATCGAAGATCTTGGGAACTTCATTCGGTGCGATGCCGATCCCCGTATCGCGGAACTCAAGCTGGACATAATCGCCCTGCTGTTTTGCCCGCACCCAGACTTGTCCGCCGCGCGGCGTGAATTTCACCCCGTTGTGCAGCAAATTGATCACAATCTGCTTTAGCCAAGTCGGCAAACACGCGATCGTCGGTAAATTCTCCGGCACAGTATACGCCAGCCGTACCCCTTTTTCTTCTGCTAAAGGCTGATAGGTACTGACAACTCCCGGAACCACATCCGCTAAGTTGATTGCTTGAATGGTAGTTTGTTCTGCCATTTGATCCAAGCTGACCAAATCGAGCAGACTTGTGATGAGCGAACTTTGACGATCGCATTCTCGCACTAACAGTTCCATGTAGCGCTGTTTCTGAGTGGGTTTCAAACTCGGTGAATTCAATAGCGTCAACGCAGTTTTCATATTCGTTAGCGGCGTGCGTAACTCTTGCCCAACGTTGTGCAAAAACTCGTCTTTTAGCCGATTCGTGCTGAGTAATTCCTCGTTTTGAAGCTGAAGCAAGTTTGCCAGTTCAGCTTGGCGACGATGGGTACTTGCTCGCTGCCATAGGTCTTCTTGACGTTGAATATGCTTTGCTAGCAGTTGATTAACGAGAGCCGGATTCAGCGTATTAGATTCTAGTAGTGGTTCGCTTCTCGATGGGAGCGGCTGTAAAACGTCGATCGCTTCTCGCACAACCACCGGATCGACTACCAAAAACGCCATCAAAGCTTGCTTCTTTTCGGTTGTTTCTTCGTCGATCGGAGTGAAAGTATCTCCCTCGCGGGGCGCAGTTCTAGCGCGATGCCCGACAAGCAAGCCACAAAACTGTTTTGACCAAATCAGCAGAAAATATTCTCGTCTTAAAAGGCTATCCGGCGGCAACACGATCGATGTAGAAGCAATCGAATACGAAGGCGCGATCATTTCGAGTCCTTCCTTGAGCCTAACCGCTTCTTCTGCAATTTCGTCACGCTGGTTTTTGAAGCAGAAAACCTGATGCAAAGCGCTCGCTTGGTCAGCATATCGATCAAACTCAGTTTGCCAAGCATCTCCTTTCGGCAGTTTTACCCATACCGATGCCGACTCGTTTTGATCGATGAGAATATCTATCAAACTGCTCATCAATGTCTTAAACGTAACCGGACTGACGTGCATAGCCAGCGGTGCCGAGGTTGAACCCGCTACAAGCTCATATAAAGAGGTTTCAGAAATTACAACTGATGTCATACCAGGGTGCTACGGAGAATGGGAAACAGGGTGAATGAAATGCTGCAAACGATTCCGAATGGCGTGTGCCCTTTTATATCTAGCCGCAATTTGTCGGAACAAACAAAAAATTTTGGCAAATTTTCAGACGATGGCGATAGATGAGCCGGGAATTACGTAAAAATTGCTCAAACGTGACGAAATTTGGCACTTGCTTCTAAGCAGTGTACTCCCAGTCCGCCATTTCGACCGATCTCGGTTGAATTTATTCGTTTCTCGATCGGAAGAAGGAATTTGCCCACGCACAATTCTGTCTTTTTATCAATGCTTTTTCAAAAATTCGGTCATAATGTGGTCGTAATTCGTTCAGTTGCAACTGAAGCGCTGAACATCGGAGTTGTTTCACTGGAGATTACGCAATGGCTGGACAAATGTGTTGGTTAGCGGGACTGGGCGGCGGGACGAAGATTCTGCACCTGCGCGAACAGGCTCACCAACCCTGGACACCCTATACTTCTTTTCCACAGTATCGCGTTCCCGATCTGCAAATTCGCGGCGCGTCCAAAGGCTGGACAACTTATCAAAAGCTGCGCGAGGTGGGTTGGGCGCTGATTGCAAGCGATGCGGCGTATGTGAAAACGGCGGCGTTGCCCGTCGAAACTCAGCGCTAGTTGCATTCCCGTAGTGTCCACACCTGGAAGTCGGCAGAATACGCTATCTTTCAGCCATTTCTGGACACATAATGAGAGTGGAGTGATTGAGAGTTCTATGTCTTCTCCAACTTCAGCTTGTACTGGTTTTGTCAGTGTTCTAGAAGATCAGCAGCAAACTGCAATTCAGCAGTGCGGTTCGACGCGATCGACACTTGCGAAGCCTCATGCAAAGCCTCACAAGCTTTGTACCGTGGTCGAAAACGGTCGGGTCGTCGTCCGTCCCGTTGAACCACCGAAGATTGAACCACCCTCTAAACCAGGGTCGGACTGATTGGCTCGGTATCGTGAAAGTTTTTGTAGTCGATAAAGCGGTGTCCTTCTGGCGTTTTGTACACCAAATCGATAAAGCGATGGTTCCACAAAATTTCTTGCGGCACATAGGTATGTCGATCGTGCAGCACTTGTGCAACCGTTTCATCGATCCCGCTGAGCATCACTTGAATCAAACAATTGGTTTCGACGAGCAATTCTGGAGTCATGCCATAGAGCGGGCTAGTTTCGTCGATCGGGTGCATCACTAACCAACTGAGCGCAAATCCGGGTGTCTGACTGCGAACCAGCGATAAATCATGAATGCGGCGAATGTAGTGCCCTTCTGAAGTGATTTCGTCCCGCAGTAAATAAACTCGCATCTGTGCTTCTAGGATCTGGTTGCGGCGTTGATTTGCGGCGCGAAAACTTAGCGTCGGTAAGCCCTCGTGCGCGGCGATCGTGGCAACTTGACTAAAGGCGACGCGGGCAGTCGGGCGGGAAAACCGGGCAAAGGTTAATCCGGTGAGAATCGCGATCGCTAATAATCCCGCCATCGCTTCGAGGGTGACGATCGAATTTGCGTAAAACGTTTTCGGATACATGGCTCCATATCCGATCGACGCAAACGTTTGAACACTGAAAAAGAAATACTCCCAAAACGATCCCGGTGTCGCATTGGCAACACAATCCCCACCAAATAGATACAGCAATGCAAACAGAACATTGATGCTTAAGTAAATCGCAAAGATTAGTCCGACGAATCCTTGCCAGGGAACAGTCAGCACGAGATGGTAGGGATCGCGCCAGTAGGAATACCAAGCATTCATGCCGATAATCTGAAAGCGTCCATCTTCAACCTGAATTTTGATGCGTCGATTTCTGAATCTCAAGGGACTGCCCTCACGGAACGATCGGAGTTTCATGCGAAGTCGATTTTAGCGGAATCATCGGATTATAAGCTGATCAAGATTTAACCAGTTTCGACTTCCTTTAGATTGATTGAAAATAATAGAAATCGTGTTGTTTCCGGCTTTCAGCGCAACATTTGGAATCGTGGTGGTGTTCCAAACCGTCCAGTTTCCTGTTCCCGCAAAGATCTGAGCATTGACGATCGCGCGACCGTTCACAAAGATAAATCGAGTGGCGTTTCCGGCAGCGGCAGCATAGCGCAGAATCAGATCAAATCGTCCCGCATTTGGCAGCGTGAAATTGAAGTCAACCCACTGCTCGTCTCGGTTCCAGCCTGCAATATAGCCTGCTCCTTCATACCCAGCGTAAACAGCTTCAAGGACTAAATTGTGCAATGTTGCAGTTTCAGCTTGCAGAATAATCGGGGTTCGACTTGCAACGATCGAAGCATTCAAGGCATCCATCGCGGCACTTTGACGAGCGGCATCGGGTTGATCAAACTTCTGCGCCCAACATAACCCAAACTGATTTTTAGGATTGCGGCACTGTGCCCAAATCGAATCCGCATTACGAAGAATAAAATCTCGATACGAAAGCTTGTTCACGGTGCGGTAAAGGTCGGATAGGTTCCGCATAAAAATCCCTTTGAATTGCGGCCCATCCAGTCCGCAGTTGGGTTCACACAGTTCGCGTAGAATCCCATTCGGGGCGAGTATTTTTGTCGCTGCATCTGCGATCGATTGCGCTACCGTCAACAGAGATCGATCATTCGTACATTGCGATAGATCAATCAGCGCACCCAAAATCACGCCTTGATTGTATGTCCAAGTCGGCTGACCGTTATTTTTACACTGATTGTCTAAACCATCGTTGATCAAATTGGTTTGATTGATCATTCCGGTTTTGCGGAACCAAGTCCAGGTTCGATTTGCCCAATCGAGGTATCGCTGATCCCGCGTTCTGAGAAACAGCCGAGCCGCGATCGCTAAAAACAACTCATTCGCGATCGCGTTTTTATACTTGTGTTCTTTGTTCCACCAAATTCCACCGCCACAAGTGTTGTCCCACCCTTTCGTCATATCGTTGAAAATAACTCTCGACATATCCAAATAGCGTGTTTCCCCAGTGAGATCAAATGCTTTGATCCAAGTTAGCGCCCACCATCCTTCATCGTCGTAAAACTCATTTAAGAAATTGTTGCGCTTATTCTTCTCAAACGTATTAAAAATATTAGTTCGATACGTGAGCGAATCGGTGAAAGTGCAGTAATCGATCGTAGTTTCTAATACGTTGGCACTATTCCACCAGCCTGTGGTGTTCCATAATCCGGTTGCGGTGTTGTAGAACGTCTGTAGCGTTGCCATTCCCGCATCTGCTCGTTCACGATAAGTTGCAGCACACATTTGCATTTTCCAGTCACATTACTGTGTGTTATAGCGCAATCAATTAGATTTGCTCTTCCCCCACCGAGAAAACTGTTACGATTGTCCTCTTCATTCACACCGGAAACATCCTGAAAAAAGCGATCTTGGAATACGCTCCCAGATTGAAACTTTAGAGTACAGTATTCAAGGCAAGTGCTTGTTCACTTTTACACATGCCACTCACATTTAAGCCCAAGCGGAAGCATCTCCGAAAGCCAGTTTTAATCTTGAGTGCGATCGTTCTAAGCGCGATCGCGGCAGGTACGTACTGGTATGTCTTTGTACTAGGTGCACCTCAACTTGATGCGCCCCCCATCGAAGAAGTTGCAGGACTGAATTTTCAGGTCAAAAGCTTCTACAGTGAGGCAATGGCGCAGCAGCGACAATACGGAGTGATTTTGCCGCCTGGATACGAAAAACATCCGAAACGCCGCTATCCGGTGATCTTCTTGCTACACGGTGGGCATGGAGATGAGCGCGACTACTACGAAAAAGCAGCGATCACCACAACACTGAAAAATTTATATCGAGATAAAAAGCTTCCTGCCGCGCTGATTGTCATGGCAGATGGGAACGACGATCGTGGAACTAGCCCCTTCTGGGATTCGGATTACTTCGATGGTGAGCACGGCAAAGTTGCGACTTACATCGGCTTAGATTTGGTCAAAGAAGTCAAGCAGCAGTATCGCACGATCGAGGATTCTCACTATTGGGCGATGGGTGGCTTATCCTCTGGCGCATGGGGCGCATTCAATATCGGGCTACGGCATTTAGAGCGGTTTACCATCTTTTTCAGCCATACCGGGTATTTCATTGATAACAGCGGCGCACAAAACAGCCCGCAGAGTTTCGTTCAACAAATCCCGATCGACGATCGCCAGCGCATTCGAGCCTATTTAGATGCTGGAGAAGCTGATGAGAAATATCTGGATGCGACGCGCGATTTTCACAATGTGTTAAACCGTTTAGGAATCTATAACGAATTCTATGTATTTCCGGGTGGACACGGAATCGTTGGACAAAATGTGGGTTGGAATTATTGGAGAACTCATCTAGCGGATTCGCTGAGTTTTGTAGGTCGCCAATTCCGCCACGTTCAAGAGCAGAAAAAACATCGACACTTTTGAGCCTCATGCAGCAGTCACCTCCTCCCAAACTCGGCTGGAATCGCAAACGTCTAGAAAGCCTCGATCGTCAAACGCGCATCGGGGTTTGGTCAGCCGCCATCTTGACAGGCGTGATGGGGATCGTCAATTTATGGTCTGCCGTAGCTCCCAGTTTTCCAGACCGAACGGCTTGGTTAAAGCACTTCTTTCCGTTCTCGGTACGGGTTGGCGGTCATTTATTCGCAGCACTCGCAGGATTCATCTTACTGACTCTTGCAGCGAATCTACTTCGACGCAAGCGGATTGCTTGGTATATTACTGTTGCGTTACTAATCGTATCGATTCTCAGTCATTTGATCAAAGGCTTCGACATTGAAGAAAGTGTTCTTGCGACTGTTCTATTAATTCAGCTATTCGTATTGCGAAAAGCCTATACCGCGCAATCCGATCGACCTTCGATCGCACAAGGAATTCGTGTTTCAATCGCAGCGATTTTATTCACTTTGGCGTATGGCACGATCGGGTTTTATGTTCTCGATGGCTACTTCAACGTCAACGGACAGCCCGTAAACTTTAGCTTCACTGAATCAGTTTGGCAGACGTTAGCAATGTTTTTCACGGCAGATAATGCAGGATTAGAGCCGAGAAGACGCTATGCAGAATTCTTTGCAAATTCGATTTACGCAGTCGGTACGACCACGATGACGTATGCGTTATTTATGCTGTTGCGTCCAGTGTTGCTGCGCGGCGATCCAGCGACATTGCACGATCGCAAAAAAGCGCGTCAGATCATTGATGAGTTTGGCAAAACTTCACTCGCTCGATTGTCGCTGCTTCCCGATAAGTCCTATTTCTTCAGTCCGTCCGGGAAAAGCGTGATCGCGTATGTTGCCAAAGGTCGAGCCGCGCTCGCGCTCGGCGATCCGATCGGGCATCTAGACGATCAGAAAGAAGCGATCGTGAGCTTTCAGCAATTTTGCAATCAAAACGATTGGTTTCCGACGTTTTACGAAGTTCTACCCGACACGCTGCCGCTTTATCGATCGTTGGGCTATCGTTGGGCGCAGATCGGCGAAGAAGCGATCATTGACTTACACACCTTCAACCTCAAAGGCAAAGCAAATCAAGACTTTAGAACTGCGATCAACAAGCTCACGAAAGCAGGGTATCGGCTGCAAGTTTATGAACCGCCGATCGACGATGGATTGATTACGCGATTGAAGCCTATCAGTGATGAATGGCTGCAATCGAAACAAGGATCAGAAAAGCAGTTTTCGATCGGATGGTTCGATCGAGAATATTTGAGCGGCTGTCACATCGCGGTCATCTACAATGCGAACGGAAAAATCATTGCATTCTCAAATCTGCTATCAGGCTACAACCGCAAGGAGGTCACAGTCGATTTGATGCGCCATCTCGACGATGCGGAGAAAGGCACAATGGACTATCTATTCGCTTCGATGATGCAGCACTTTCAGCAAGCAGGATACGACAGTTTCAACTTCAGCCTATCGCCGCTCGCGGGTGTGGGTGAGGCTTCTGATTCTCTGCGGGTTGAGAAAGGATTGCATTACTTTTTCGAGCATCTCAATCAGTTCTACAACTTCAAAGGACTGCACCAGTTTAAAGAGAAGTTTCGTCCGCGCTGGGAGCCTCGCTATTTGGTTTATCCGAGTTTAACGGTATTGCCTGATATTGCGGTAGGGTTGGTTCGAGCGGATTCGGGCGATCGCTTACTCGACTATTTGAAACCTGATAGTTAAATTTGCTTCAGCATTGCCAGATTCATGAGTCAAATTCCCTTTGATCAGCTTTCAAAACAGTATTTAGAAGAGTTTCTATCGCCGTTGGGAGAAGTCAAGCGGAGCCTAGAAATTCCTGGTGAGTCGAAGTTTGTCGATATCTATTTCGCGCCAACTGTGAAAACAACGATCGATGATCTTGGCATATTAGGGCGAATGGTTCAAACCTCGTGCTTACTAGAACCGTATCGTAATGCTCCCCGACGTGCAGAACTCCGCTCTTGTCTGCTCAAACTGTTCTGGCTGCAAGAAGACGATCGCCGCAAAGCCAAATCAGAAAATCGCACACTTCCTGATTTAGAGCTGCCGCAACTGTGGATTCTAGCAGCGACAACGCATCAGCCTGTGATTCAAGAAGTGGGGGGATACCTTGATCGAGCATGGCTTCCGGGCATCTACTTTTTACCGAAGCTCTTTAGAAGTGCGATCGTTGCAATTGATCAGCTACCAGAAACAGAAGAAACACTTTGGTTGCGAATCTTAGGAAGAGATGAAACGCAAGCACGAGCCGTTCAAGAAGTGTTAGCGCTTCCTCAAAATCATCCTCGTCGAAATAACATCTTACAACTGCTGGCAAATTGGAAAGTTAAAATTGAGCTAGGCGAGATTGAAGGTTTTTCTCAACAGGAGGTACTAATGACCTTTTCACAGGCGTTTTTAGAATGGGAACAAGTGACCCGACAAGAGGGACGACAAGAGGGACGACAAGAGGGACAAAGCGCGTTAATTCTCCGTCTCTTAACTCGGCAAGTTGGAAACCTATCGGATGAAGCGCGATCGCAAATTAACGCCCTCTCGATCGAACAACTCGAATCCTTAGCAGATGCTTTACTGGACTTTTCCACTCCGCGCGATTTAGAAATTTGGCTCTCGAATCATGGTTAGTTGTAATTTCAGATTGAGTTATCGCACAGAGTAGACCTCCTGCACGAATCAGATTGGATGAGTCAGTTCATCGTTGAGTAAGCCTGCAATCAAGTTAAAGCGTAGCCCGAAACGCCTGCTTCGGTTGCGATAGCGCTCCGACAAGATGCGAAACACCTTGAGTTTGCGAATCGTATGTTCGACCGTGATTCGGACCTGTGCCAACTGTTGGTTATATTGCCGTTCCTGCTTGGACAATTTGCGGCGTTTGGACTTCTTATACGGGGTGCAACCGTGAACCTGAAGTTTGGCGAGACCTTGATAGCCTCGGTCTGCCACCCACAATTGCTCAACCTGCATCGGCAGAACGGAGTCCTTGAAGATGCGAAAATCATGTCGTCGTCCTTTGGGCAGTACAGACAATCAGCCCACTGAGATAGTCCACGACCAGTTGCCCTTTCAGCGTGTGGCAGTGTTGCTTCCCGCTGTAGTAGGCACGTTGTTTTTTTGGGGGCGTTCTATCGGACTTTCGGTCACATCAATCAGAAGGATGCTCGATTGCGAACTCGGTGACTTCAGTTCTTTCTTGCCGGGTAACCGGAACTCACCCGACTGAATTAGGATGTTCTCGACCTTTCGCACCATTCGCCCGGCGGTCGTTTCATGGATGCCCCAACTCTGTCCAATATGAAACTGGCGCTCAATCCTGAAGGAGGGTTTCCCTCCGTAGGGAATTGAGTAAGACAGTCCGATATTCTCGCCAATACTCCATTGCAATCAGCAGTTGGTCTTCCACACTGAACTTGCCTTGTCCGCTCGCGATTATTTTCGGCTTGCTGCTGCAACGTCCGAGAGAATTCCCGTTGCTTTTACTAGCAATTCTGTCGTTAGCGCTCTGGAACACGATGCTGGGGTATGTGCTGGCAAACTGTTCGAGTCGTCAGATCATGCGGAGGAACAGTGATGGATAGTTACCTTTATGTGATGACTGCGCTGTTACCGATCGCGGCATCAATGGTTGTGTTTCAGGTGAATCCTTATCATGCGTTAGTGATTGGCGGGATTTTGGGTGCGATCGCGGCTTTAGTCTACACGGTTCTGGGGGCGGCAGATGTCGCCTTAACGGAAGCATTAGTTGGAACGTTGTTAGCCATTACGCTCTATGCAGTGGCGGTACGATCGTCGCTTGTTTTTCGATTAGGCGTTGTCGATGAAACGGATACGACCGAGCAGTTTCAAGAAGTCAGGGAGAAGCTACGCCAAATTTTTAGTCAGTGGCATCTGCGGGTCGAATTGGTGCTGTATCCAAGTCATGAGGATTTACAGCAAGCCCTGATTCACAAAGAAATTCATGCAACTTGTGTGTGATCGACGGATTCTTCAGCGATCTCTTATCACACTACGACTCGACTTCAACGCCTGTATGAAATCCTGCGGCCGGAACTCGGATTAACCGATGTGAGCTATGTCAATCCGACTCAGTTAGAGGTGCAGCTATGAAATGGGTTTACATTGCAGCAGGGATTGTGTTCTATCTCAAAATGGTGTTGCTGTCAGACCCAGCGCCGGAGTTGTCGTTCTCGATCGTAGATGCCGTTTTGAAAGATAGCGGTGTGCCGAATGTGGTTTCGGGGATTATCCTTCGCAATCGGCTGTATGACACGATTCTTGAGGTGATTGTATTTACGATCGCCATCATGGGTGCAAGCTATCTTCTCGCAAATGAACGTCCTTTAAGCAAAGTGCATCAATTTACTGATGAAACATCGATTTTGCTGGCTCGGTTAGGGGCAACGATTTCAGCATTAGTTGGGATTGAGCTTGCGATCCGGGGTCATCTGAGTCCGGGAGGTGGATTTGCAGCAGGAGTGGCAGGCGGAACTGCGATCGGGCTTGTTGCAATGACTTCCTCACCAGAATGGATGCAGCAGGTTTATCAACGCTGGAAGGCTGCAATCTGGGAAAAGATATCGGTGTTAGTGTTTATCGTACTGTCGATGGTCACACTAGCGGGATTCGAGCTGCCACATGGACAATTAGGAGAGCTTTTTAGTGGCGGAATTTTGCCGATTCTAAATATCTTAGTTGCAATCAAGGTCGCATTGGGATCATGGGCGGTGATCTTAGTGTTTATTCGCTATCGAGGCTTGTTGTAGAGAGTGCAAAACTCAATGACTGGTGTAATAGTTGCGTGTACCTTTAGCATCGATCGCTTCTCCCAATCGTTGCATCGCATGAACATAGGCGGCAGTTCGCACCGAAGTGGATAGCTCCTGCGCGATCGACCAAATCCGCTCCGTTTCCTCAAGCATCTTGCGCTGAAGCGTTTGATTCACCTCGTCTAATGTCCAGTACAATCCATTGCGATTCTGTACCCATTCAAAATAGCTCACCGTCACACCGCCCGCATTCACTAAGATATCTGGGAACACATAGATCCCTTTTTTCTCCAAAATCGCATCTGCGCTGGATGTAATCGGCCCGTTTGCAAGTTCAAAAATTAGCTTTGCTTTGATGTTGTTTGCATTCACTTCTGTGATCTGATTTTCTAACGCAGCAGGTAACAGAATATCTACTTCAAGCTCAAGCAGTTCCTCGTTACTCAGGCGATCGTGATCTGCAATATTACAAACACTCCCTTCACAATAAACTGCTTGAATCTCACGAGTCGAATTCTTATGTTGGCGAATACTCGGAATATCTAGCCCAGATTTAGAATAAATTGCACCTTTGGAATCGCTCACCGCAACGACTTTATATCCAGCGCGATACAGCAATTCCGCGATCGTTGCGCCCGCATTCCCAAATCCTTGAACCGCTACCGTTGTTTCCTGCGGCTTCATTTCAAACTTTGGCAGCATTGTCTTAATCACAAATAAGGCTCCTGTCGCTGTCGCAGCATCGCGCCCCAAACTTCCACCCATCGCGATCGGCTTTCCAGTAACAACGCCCAGTGTATTCTGCCGCCGAATGATACTGTACTGATCCATCATCCAGCCCATTACCATCGCGTTAGTGTAAACATCAGGAGCCAGAATGTCTACATCAGGCCCGATAAAATCCGCGATCGCATCAATATACCCTCGGCTCAATCGCTCTAACTCAAGGCGCGATAGCGCTTTGGGGTTCACCGCAATTCCGCCCTTCGCTCCCCCAAACGGCAAGTTTAACGCCGCACACTTAAACGTCATCCAAAACGCCAGCGATTGCACCTCATCCAGCGTCACATTTGGATGATACCGAACGCCCCCTTTTCCCGCCCCGCGCGAATCGTCGTACCGCACCCGATACCCTTGAAACACCTTCAGCGACCCATCATCCATCCGCACCGGGATCGAAACCGAAAGCGAGGATTTAGCATACTTCAAAGACTCGATCGCATCTTCAGAAAGCGTCGTGTATTTCAAGGCTTGCTGCAATCGCTGTGAGGCATCCGCAAATAACGAAGACATACCGAACTCCGAAAAAGTTACTGTCAACTTATCAAGATTCAGTATCACTCCACACCATTTCGATGCAGAAATTAACTGTGCAGATAAAAGCACAATTAAGAATTAACTTCGATCGTAAAATTCTGCAATGCTTTATGTCATTGCTGCCAAGCTGTCTCTTTACAAATTTTGCAATTGATAGACTATGCAGTAGATTCCTAGGAGTAAAGAATATGCAGATTCAAGGCGCGATCGCGCTTGTGACTGGAGCAAATGGTGGAATTGGTCGGCAGTTCGTCGATGGGCTCAGAGCCGCGAATGCTGCAAAAATCTACGTCTGTGCCCGTAGTTTAGCGAAGTTAGATCCGCTAGTTGCACTCGATCCGGAGCGCATTGTCCCAATCGAACTCGAAGTGACAAATCTCGAATCGGTTCAAGCGGCTGCCGCAAAATGCTCTGATGTGACGCTGTTGATCAACAATGCTGGAATTTCACTGAATCAAGCGATCATTGCGGCGGACAGTCTCGATAGTGCGCGTGCAGAACTCGAAGTAAATTATTTCGGTCTGATCAATATGTGTCGAGCATTTGCGCCGAGCTTGAAAGCAAATGGCGGAGGTACGATCGTTAACACTCTCTCTCTGCTGGCGAAAGTAAACCTCCCCTTCAGCGGCTCATACAGTGCCTCAAAAGCGGCTGCACTTTCTGCAACGCACTGTGTTCGCGCCGAGTTGAGTGCTCAAGAAACGCTTGTGGTTGCGGTGATGCCTGGAACGGTTGATACAGATTTGGCGAAAGATTGGCCCGATCCGAAAGTATCGCCCGCAGAAGTCGCACAAACGGCGCTCCGCGCTGTGGAAGAACAGATCGAAGATGTCTACCCCGGTGAACAAGCGACTCAAGTGTCAGCCCAACTGCTTCAAGATCCAAAAGGCGTTGAAAAATACCTTGCAACTTTCCTTCCAGGCATGGAGTTAGCAGGAACCCGCGCTTAAGTGATTTTATAGCGCCCAGAAATGCTTTCGGGTGCTAAAGTCGCTGTAGCAAGCTCATTCCATGCGTATCCGTTCCACAAGAACTCAGTAGGTCGTACTTCGTTCTCAACTGCGTGACCCGTTCTGTTTCTTTTGGGCTAGGTTTCCAAGGCTTCGGGTTGTTGTAAGCGTAAAACGTTTCCACGCCATTAATTCCCACCCGTGCTGCTGCTGGAATCAATTCATCCGCCGATCGACGATATCGCGCTGGATGTGCCAAAACTGCAATTCCGCCCGCTTGCTGAATCGCGCTGATCACGCGTGCAGCTTGAGCGCGATCTCCTTGGGGTGCAGATCCTTGAAGATAAGACGCGATCGCTAAATGTTCTGGATCAAACGCAAATCCGAGAATATGCACCTCAGTTTCTAGCAATCTTGAAGTGATCTCAGTTCCCGTCCATAAGTGTGGCATCGACGGGCAGCCTTGATATGCCTCCATATACTGCTGGGCCGCTTGGCATCCGGTAATCTGGTGGTGATCCGTAATTGCGAATCCTTTAAGCGAAAGATCGATCGCTTGTTGTGCCAGCGCTTCGGGTTGTAGCTGTCCATCCGAATGCGTCGTGTGCATATGAAAATTGTAGGTGAGGGGGCAACTCTCAGCCGTCAGAGCCGCAAAAACCTGTCGTAGCGCCACCGCATCATGCGCGGTTTGTGTCGTTACCGTCGAACTCGAAGCAAGGTTAGCAGCCATAAATCGCCTCAAACGTTACTGCCATGTCACGGGACTATATCTAATGTAATGTATAGCTTAAAAAAACGTTTCAGTATTCCACACGGGGAGTATTGAGTATACCTGATGTCATTCATCAGCCGCATTGAGAAAAGTGGCAAATCGCGATTTGTGCTGTCTTGCATTCGATGGTAAATTATATGATTAACCCCCTAGATGCATTGATTAGGTGAGTTCCCCGCCCGTAGAGGTATTTCGGTGAGCAAGTTGCAAGCATATGCAGCCCAACCCTCCGAACACTCTGCACTGGCGCATTGATGTTGCCCTCCCTCAATCGTCCTCGCAGCGGCAGTCGGCTGATTCTGGTTGAGTTCCTGAAGACGTGAATGATTTCTAGTACGAATAATGGCGGGTTCGCCCAACAGGTAGAAGCGATTCGGCAGCGTATCGCCTCGATTCGCGATCGCTTGTTGGCACAGTCTACCTTGAGTTCCACGATCCAAACTGAGATTCAGCAGGAGCTACAGGCGGCGATCGATATTTTGCAATCGGCGCGATCGGTGATTCTGCAAGCGGAAGAAAATCCCGCGATCGAACAGCTCCACGCATCGGTGCGAGAGAAAGAAGTGCTACTGCGCGAAATTCATCACCGGATCAAAAATAACCTGCAAGTGGTGACGAGTTTGCTCGATCTTCAGGTGATGCGATCTCAAGATGCGACGGTTCAAGCGTTACTGAGAAGTAATCAGAATCGGATTAGCTCGATCGCGCTTGTGCATGAAAGATTGTCGCAATCGAGCAGTGCAAGTACGATTCGGCTGGGTGAATATGTGCAGAGCCTCGTGACCACGCTGGTTCAAACTTATGCGATCGAGCCAAATTACGTCACCCTGCGGACAATGATCAGCGGCGAAATCGAACTGTCTTCTAATCGCGTCGTCCCGGTTGGATTGATTCTGAACGAGTTGATTTCAAATGCGTTGAGACACGGACTCGCGAATCAGACTGGAGAAATTGCCGTTTTGCTGCGGGTCGAAAGCTCTCAAGTCACACTGACTGTAAGCGATACCGGAAATCGATTTCCCGCAAGTTTCGATCTGAACGCCCCGCAAACGTTGGGATTTCAGATCATCAACTCGCTAGTGCAGCAACTCAGTGCCAGTTTGGGTGTCGATCGAACTCCTCAGACTGCTATTACGATCCGGTTTGACGCTGCTGGTTTGGGGTCGTAAGCCCGTGTTCGAGCGCAAATCTAACTAACTCGGTGCGGCTATTGGTTCCGGTTTTGCTAAAGAGACGACTGACATATTTCTCGACGTTGCGAACACTGGTTTCTAAGCGTCGAGCGATTTCTTTGTTCATCAAGCCATCGACAACCAAATCGAGCACGCTTTGTTCTCTAGGCGTGAAATCGAGCTTCATCGGTGCGGGAGTTTGCACGATCGCGCCTCGTCCTTTGAGTTCGGCTTGAATTTCTGCAATCTGGCGAGAGAGATCGGCAAGATTGACATCGCCATCACTGCCCGTCGATTTGATGTCTGCCCGCTGTTTTAGCAAGCGAGTGACGATCGCAACGAGTTCATCTGGATCAAAAGGTTTCGGTAAGTAGGCATCGCACCCTGCGTCGTAGCCTTGAATACGATCGCTTTTCATTCCCCGCGCGGTCAAGAAAATCACGGGTAGCGTTTTGAAGCGGGGATCGTCGCGCAGTTGCTTGAGGAATTCGTAGCCGCTAACCTGTGGCATCATCACATCGGTGATCACCAAGTCGGGCAGAACGCGCTGTAATGTTTCCCAGCCTTCGCTTCCGTTGGTTGCAGTATGCACCGTGTAGCCACTGTCTTCGAGATAGGCTTGCACCGCTTCCCGGAGTCCAGGCTCATCATCGACTAATAGAAGTTGCTCCGGCATAATCGTTTCCTCTGACGCATTTGTTTAAATTTAGCGAATTTTGTACCCATTAAGTTTGAGATGCAGGAATCGCAAGTCGTTCGATCGTTTGTGCTTCAGTTGAGAGTTGCGCCTGTTGTTGACCTTCGGCGCGAGCTTGCAGACAGAAAAGCCCGATCGGAGTATTGATCGAATCTACTAAGTTCGCTTTGCCCCGAATCAGATTTAGCGATGCGATCGGCAATTCTTTCAGCATCCACCGCGTTAATCGATAACGATATTCTGCGAAATTCGGTTCGCGCATCAAATCAATTCCATGTAATTCGTGCAAATAACGGTTTGAGCGTCCATATCTGCGCCATTGGCTTCGGAGTTCGGTGAGCGTGGTGCGGTGACGGTGACGCACGATCGCAGTTTCGACAAATCGCAGTTGCCAAGACGTTTCGCGCAAAATTCGCCAGCAAATATCAGCATCGCCGCCTGTGGTGAGATAAGGGCGAAACAGTCCAACTTGCTTGAATGCCTCAAATCGAATGGCGAGATTGGCAGTCTGACCGTAAGCGCAGAAAGGATGACTCAGCGTGTGTTTTTGAGAAAGCGTTTCTTGTCGATCGGCGTATTGTTCCAGTAAAGTGTGTCCCGGAAGTGGTTTGATTTCTCCCGCGACTAAGCCCACGGATGAATCAGAAAAGGGCTGAATCAACTCTGCTAACCAGTTCGGCTCTGGGCGACAGTCGGCATCGGTGAATGCAAGAATTTCGCTACTCGCGTTCTGAATGCCCAAATTTCGAGCAGCGTAAGAGCTTTGAATTTGGGATTGATTTAGCGATCGGATGCGATCGGATTCTGCTGCTTTGAGTAATTCAGAAGTGCGATCGTTGCTGTTGTTATCGACTAGCAAACATTCAAAGTTCGGATAAGTTTGTGCCTGAAGACAAGTGAGCAAGGCGGGTAAATCTGTTTCACCGTTGTAGATTGGCACAATGATCGAAACGGATGGTAGAAAACTCATAACTAATAAGTTGCAGAATTCGATTCTGTTGTCAAAATGCCCAAAACGATCGTCGGGGCAGCGACTGTTGCGCTCGCACTGAATCAACTCAAGGTAATTCTTACGACATTAGAATAATTGCCGCTCGCTTTTCAGTACAAAATAGTCAACATACAATAGAAGTACCAGCCGAAAAGTAGGGTAGAACCGTGGAAAAAATGCCAGAGCAACAAAAAGAAGAATTCTTTTACCCGAACGCTCATTATCGGGGCAATTTTACGCCCGAAAACTTAGCTTTCAACGCAAATCTACAAGAGTTCGCTCAACGCGTTTCCTTGCTCTGCGGACTGGAAACAGCGGGAAAAATTCCGCCGGGTGATGCCTACAAACAAATTAAAACCCTGTGGCATGACCTGAAAGAGTCTAAAAAGAATTTGATCGATCGAACTAGTGAATCGGAAGAAGGATAGACCTTCTTTAGATTATGAGTGACACTAAATCCAAGATCGCAACCCAGATCAAAGCATTAGATGGTGAACAGGTAAAATTGCTTGTTCTCAGTTGGCTAGGTGAAACAGATGGTGATCTTCACGACTTTCAACGGTTAATCGAAACGCAAACAGGAAATTTAGATGATGCTTTGACTCTCGCACCAGAAACGGAAGTGGAAAGAATTGCACAAAGCCTAGAAGTTTTGGAAGAATATCGCCGTAACGGTCGGGGGGGTTCGCACGATCGGGTGCGGGATTGGCTAGATAGTTTGGGGACAGATGACCCATTACCATGCCCTAAGTAATTTGGACGGAGACTGCGATCGCAGATATTCAAAGACACTACGAAACATTGGAAGCTATAAACCCAGAAGCGGCGCTAAGGGCATCTTGTGCAATTCGTGAAGCAGGCGATAGTTTGGAGATGAATGCTAAACGAGGAAAGGCGATTGAAGCGGCTCCGGGATTACGAAAGTTACAAGTCGCCTTTGGGCGTTACGGCTTTGTAATTCACTACGCAGTTTTGGAAGAAGAAGTTGCCATTTTGAAGATTTATCATGGGCGAGAGAATCGCTCAACTTGATGCACTATCTCAGAGAGCAAAGCGTTTACTATCCTCGAAACTTGCGATTGCTGATTCAATCTGAGTAAGTTCTCTCTTTCGTTCGATGTAAATCCGATCGTAATGTTCTTTCTTAAAGAGAGGAATTGAACAGGACACTATTGATTATGGCGAATCTTCTCCAAACTGCATCCGAAGCAGGATCATTCAAAACGCTGTTGAGCGCGATCGACAAATCCGGTATCACAGCAGAACTCGAAAACCCAGACGGCTCATTTACGCTGCTTGCACCGACCGATGAAGCCTTCGCCAAACTGCCAGAAGGAACTTTAGATGCACTCCTCGAAGACCTACCGAAACTACGTCGCATTTTGAGCTATCACGTTTTATCAGGCGATGTGCGATTTGAGGATTTGACTGAAATCGAAGAAGCACCCACTTTAGAAGGCTCTGTGATTGCAGTCGATCACAAAGGAGGCATCAAAGTAAATGATATTCCCGTCACCCAATCGGACATCTTGGCGGATAACGGTGTGATTCATGCGATCGATGGGGTTTTAATGCCTGCAATTCTCGCGGGAAGCTAAACGTTTGCTATTCTAAGATTCTTCTATCAATCGGGAATAAGGCATTGAGTACTTTTGCCAAGTTAAGCCCTCAGACGCAGCGCAATCTGGGGGTACTGTTTACGGCGGGGTTGCTATTTTGGGCAAGTTTGGCAAGTCTTCTACCGACCTTGCCGCTGTATGTAAAGGCGATCGGCGCACCAGATGATCAGCTTGGCATCGTCATGGGATCATTTGCGATCGGCTTATTAGTGTTTCGTCCTCAAGCTGGCAGAATGGCAGATCAGCGAGGACGCAAGATTGTTTTGCTGATCGGAATGTCGGCGGCGACGCTGGCTCCGATTTGTCATTTGCTGACGCAATCGATTCCGATCTTGATGATTGTTCGAGCCTTTCACGGTATTAGTATTGCTGCATTTACAACGGCGTATAGTTCGCTGGTTGTGGACATCGCGCCACCAGAAAATCGGGGGGAACTAATCGGCTACATGAGCTTGGTGAATCCGATCGGGATGGCACTCGGACCAGCGATCGGGGGATATCTGCAAGAACTGACGACCTATGCACCTGTGTTTGTGTTGAGTTCGGTGCTTGGCATGGTTAGTATGACTTGTGCAATGTTCGTGAAAGCGCCTCCTGTGCAACATCAACCCCAGGATCGCAAAACCGAAGGAGTGTTCTGGCGAATGTTGCTTAGCGATCGAATTCGAGTTCCTACGATCACAATGTTGTTAGTTGGCATTGCGTTTGGTGCGATCGCAACATTTGTGCCGCTCTACATCAAAGAATCGAATGTTGGGCTGAATTCAGGATTGTTCTACACAGCGGCGGCAGTAACGAGCTTTATGACGCGATTTGTATCGGGAAAGGCGAGCGATCGCTATGGTCGCGGTCGATTTATTACGATCGGGCTTCTCTGTTATGGACTTGCAATGATTGTACTGTGGCAAGCAAATACAGCGAATTTGTTCCTACTGGCTGGAGCGCTAGAAGGCGTTGGTGGTGGCACGTTTTTGCCGATCATGATTGCGCTGGTTGCCGATCGCTGTCAGCCTTACGAACGAGGACGGATTTTTGGTTTATTTGTCGGTGGCTTTGATTTGGGAATTGCTTTAGCAGGGCCGATTTTAGGCAGTGTCTCTAATGCGATCGGTTATCGCAGTCTCTATGCGGTTGCTGCGATTGTTGCTTTCTCTGCATTGATCGTGTTCATGACGTTCTCAAGTAAAAGTGTGGCGCATTCATTCCGATTCGCTTTAGGATATGGCAAAGATCCCTATGCCATTCCCAGAAACGAGTTAGTAACCGCTTACAGGGCTTGAGAAAGCGCGATCGGGTTTCCACAATCATTCAGCTTTGCTTGATCGGGTTGAACAATTTGCACATTCAAACGGTGAAGCACTTGCTCGATCGGTAAAGCAAATCCGAGTCCTTCGATTCCTTTGCTTGCAATTTTCTCGGTTACAATTCCAATCACTGCACCTTGTCGATTCATCAACGGCCCGCCGCTATTGCCCGGATTGATCGCGGTATCGGTTTGAATCAAACTGCGATCGCCATCTAATCGAAATCCGCTCACAATGCCTTGAGTCACGCTATTAGAAAGGGATAGAGGATTGCCGATCGCAATCACCGATTCTCCGACTCGCACCGCATTCGATTGACAAAGCGGTAAGCCTAAGATTCCAGTTGTTTCACCATCGAGCCGAATCAAAGCTGCATCCAGTCCCGGATCGCGCCGCAACACTCGCCCAACGCGCGTACTGCCATCGTACAAATCCACATTTACCGTAAACGCAGAACCGACAACGTGATGATTGGTGATGACAAGCCCAGATGGATCAATCAAAAAGCCGCTCCCTCGACCGCTGGATGTGCGAATTCTAACGATCGCGGAAACGCTGCGCCCGGTCAATTGTGCGATCGATAACGGTTGGTCTGTCACTGCTAACGCTGCGACTTCGTATCGAGATGGAGTGAGCGCGATCGTTTCAACTTCTGAGGAATTGAGCGCAGTTAAAAAAGTTGGTTCAGCTAAAAGCTGTTTAATGCTGCCACGAATCGCCTCGTAGGTTGCGGCTGGATTATCAATGCCTTCCGCCTTGGCGCTTCCGGTCATTTCCTGGCGGTACACCACTTTTGCGCGTTGTCGATCAAACAGTTCCCATCGAATGGTGCGTTCATCTTGGGTTATGTCGCCTTTAAACCAAGACTGATACGAATTGAGTCGCGCCTGCGTCATGGTTCCACCGATCAAAAACCGTCCGGGTTCCGTATCGGCAGAAGCTTCTTCAAACACTGAACTGGGCTGCGATCGCGCGATATTAAATCCCGACTGCACCAGTTCATCTTCGATCAAGTAGCGAGCGGATTCTTCAAAGCGATCGTCTCGATCGCCCGATGCAGTGTAGCGTTGTTGCACAATATTCAGCCAGCCTTCGTGATGTCCGCCGATGATCACACCGGGAAGCACACCCGATCGAATTCGGGCGATTTCGATTTTTGCGGCAGTGGGTTCTTGAGAAGCTTGAAATGCGATCGTCGGTTCACTCAGAGTTGGGGTTTGCAGCGTCAGCCACCAAAACAAACTTGCCAGCACAACGCTCCAAATCGGGGTTTGAATCATGGTGATGTAGAAGATGAAGGACGAGAAGCTAGAACGTCTAAATCGTTGCGCTATTGGACGTTCTAGCTTCAACCGGGTAGGGTTCGATGATTATACATTGATTTGCTATTTTAGGTTTTTATCTCTTCCTATAGGAGGGTGACAATTGACTGAAACCTCATGGTCTAGGAGACTTTACTGCTTTCGGTGAAGCCTTGGGCGAAGAAGGAACAGACGGAACTGCGAGAACGCTCGGCTTGGGACTTGGAGCCACGATGCTTTTCGCCGGAGCCGATCTCTCTCCCAAAATTCCAGGATTTCCCATATCGAACACGCCCGCCACACAAGCGATCATCAATGTCGCTAACGTGCCAACAAACAACGCTTTCCATCCCAACTCAGAGATATCTTTGCGGCGTGAGGGAATCAGCGCGATCGTACCTCCAACAAAGATTCCCACTGATGCTAAATGTGCAAATCCTGAGAGCGCGTAACTAATGATCAAAACAGCTCGATCGCTAATTGGATTTTCGGGTCTTGCTGCTGCTGCCGCTAATGCTTGATAAGGAGGAATCGCGGTTTCTAACAAGCGTCGCCCAATGATCACAGAAGATTCCCAAAGTTCATTCCACTCCAGCGAAACGCCCGTAAGAAAGGTGAACGGCAAAAATAGAACGCCTGCAATATTCGCCAAAGTGACAACTTTGAAAATAGCTCCGATCGGGCCTGAAATTGTTGCGAGTCCGCCAAAGATTTGATTGATCAGCGAAACCAAACCGAGAATCAGAATGAGAACAGCCGCGATCGACACTGCCATTTTCACGCCGTCCAACGCACCCATGATCGCAGCATCGAGCGGGCTGATTCGTTCCCCTTCGATTTGAATCACTTCTTCGAGCATTTCGCCATCTTCAGTCAGCCATTTGTGTTCTTCCCTGGGAATACCACCCATTGTCAAAGGCTTCTCGGTTTCAGGCACAAGAATTTTAGACAACACAAAACAAGCCGGAATTGCAATAATCGAAGCCGAAACTAAGTGACCGAGAATGTTTGGAAACACCGGACGTAGAAAGCTCACATAGATCGCCAATGTTGAAGAAGCAGCGGTTCCGAAGCAGCACGATAGAATCGCACAAAGTTCGCTGCGGGTCATTTTGGGCAAGTAGGGCTTTACAACGATCGCGGCTTCAATTCCGACAAAAATATTTGCCGCACCGCTTAACGCTTCTGCTCCACTCAATTGCATCACCGAGTAGAACGCTTTTGCAAATACATTAGTAATAGCCTGAATCACACCCAGATTTTGCAGCAGCGCCATCAGACCGGAGAAAAAGATCACAGTGGGCAGAGCGCGAAACGCGAAAATGTATCCTAAATTCACACCAGCAGGCTGTCCAGGCACAGGTACGATAGTTTGCCCAAATACAAATCGCGCTCCCGCGTCCGCCGCTAGGAAAACCCCATCGAGTAGATTACTAAAGATCTGAAGCGCTTCACGAGTTCCCGGCACGACAAAGACCATCGCGCCTAAAGCAAGTTGCAGCAAAATGCCAGTCACTACAATGCGCCAGGGAAACACTTTGAGACTGCGCTCTTCGGAGAACAGCCACGCGATCGCGCACAAACCGAAAATACCAGCGAACGAGACAAGATTGAGTAAGCTCATGGGTAGAGACAGACGAGAAAGTTAGACGATAAGCCGTGCCCCTAGAAAGATACATAAGATTTTTCATTTCGGCACAACAATCTCTTAAGCTCCACTCCGAATGATCCTGAAACACCAATTCCAAGCCATAATGAGTTCAGCGCTAACCCAACCCCGCACACAATGGACGCTTTTGAACCTGTTCCGCCCACTTGGACACAAACGGCGGTACATTCTTTCTCGTTTTCCTGTCCAACCTGCCATAAGTCTTCTAAGGAAGCCGATCGCGTTTGGATTAATCGTCGATCGCCTGTTTTTACCGAGGACTATCGCAAAAAATGGCAGGAGTTTTATCACTGTCAATGTGGGCAGGTTTGGTGGGCTTGGAGCAATGAGCGACCCCCAAGCGAACTCGGAACCCGCGAAGATGAACCGCGCCGCAGTCGATTTGATTCGTTTAACCCTTTTGACGATTTTTAGGCACTAAGTCCCGCAGTTCGCGCAGGAAAGGAAATGAAGGCAAAGTGTTCGATCGAGGTTGTGTAAAAACACCGTGTCGCGGGCTGAATAGGAACGCAAGAAAAAATAGGCTTGATGTTACTAATACGATCGCGGCTCCTGATGGCAAGTTGTAAAAGTAGCTCAGATACATTCCGCTAATACTCGAAATAATGCCGATCGCGGCTCCTAAAATCATTACGTGATGCAGCCGTTTTACTAATAAGTAAGCAGTTGCTCCAGGTGTAATCAGCAGTGATAAAACCAGAATTACGCCGACTGCTTTCATACTGGCGACGATCGTTAACGCAATCAACACCATTAAGCCGAAGTTCAATAAGTTCGTGGGCAGTCCTGCGGCTTGTGCGCCCAGTGAGTCAAACGTATAAAAAAGAAGTTCTTTGTAGAAAAGAAAGACGATCGCTAAAATCACCGCAGCAATGATCGCAGTATCTCGAACATCGCTAATCGTAACGCCTAAAATATTACCAAATAGAAAATGGTTTAAATCAATTTTATTATCTTTCTGAATCACCGTGATTAACGTAATTCCCAACGCAAAAAATGCACTAAAGACAATGCCCATTGCAGCATCTTCTTTAATCGGCGATCTCGTTCGTATCCACGCAATAATCAACGTACTCAGAACGCCTGCAATAAACGCGCCGACGAAAATATTAAATCCAAATAGAAATGCGATCGCGAGTCCTGGCAGTACAGAGTGGCTAATCGCATCGCCCAAAAGTGCTAACCGCTGCACGATTAAGTAACTTCCTACGATCGCACAAATCAATCCGACTAGGATTGCAATGACTAGCGATCGCTGCATGAATCCGTATTGCAAAGGCTCGATCAGGGCATCCATAGTTATGCAGCATCCGAAAAGAAGACCACTTTACCGCCGTAAGCTTGTTGCAGATTTTCTTGCGTCAAAACTTGCTGACGAGAACCACTGGCAACTAGCGATTTGTTTAACAAAATCAAATCATCAAAGTGCGTGATCGACTCGCCCAGATCGTGATTTACAACCAAGATGAGTTTATTTTCGCGAGTCAATTCTTTGAACACATCGAACATAATCGTCTGGGTTTTTTGGTCGATTCCAACAAACGGTTCATCAAAGCAAAAGACTTCTGCTTGTTGTGCCAATGCACGCGCGAGAAAAACTCGTTGTTGTTGACCACCAGAGAGATCCGAAATCGCCCGATCGCGAAATTCGATCATTCCCACTCGATCGAGTGCCTGAGTTGTCAAGCGCCGACTAATCGACGAATAGCGCTGAAACCAGCCCGTTTTCTTGGTGCGTCCCATCATCACGACATCCCACACCGTTACGGGATAGCTCCAATCGATCTGCGATCGCTGGGGGACATACGCGACTTGATCCAACTGATCGACCAGCGGCTTTCCTTGATAAAGCACCTTCCCATTGATCGCGGGAATCAGACCGAGCATCGCTTTGATCAGCGTACTTTTTCCCGCCCCGTTCGGCCCAAAAATCCCGACCAAGCGCCCCGGCTGCACCGAAAAACTTACCTGGCTCAGTGCTTCGATCGCGCGGTATTTGACGCTGAGATTTTCGACCACCAGATTCGATGTCGCTTGATGCTGGTGTGCTGAGGTATGCACGGTGAAGCGCGGATTCGGACTTGCGTTGTCGAAAAATGGAGTCGATTGCATGAGGATAGCCCTAGTCAATAATGAAAGAAAAATGAAAGCTGTAGTTACTAAATTATCGCAAAAAATGAAAGGATTATGAAAATTAAGAAAAATTGCGGAATCCTCACTCTGAGTTTAGGCAAAGCGCGATCGCGTGCAATCAGCTTTCGGGCAGACGATCGCATTCTCCTCTCGACACACTTATGATGGAATCTGCCTTCATTTCGGAAACGAGTGCCTTGAATCAGTTTTCTTTCCAATGCCAAGCCCGCTGCAAACACACCCACGCCCGCGCTGGAGTTTTCCACACGCCTCATGGCATCGTTGAAACGCCCCGCTTTATGCCCGTGGGAACATTAGCAAACGTCAAAACCATCACGCCGGATCAGCTCGAAGCGACTGGCGCACAGATGGTTTTGTCGAATACGTATCATTTGCACTTGCAGCCAGGGGAAGACATTGTAGAAAAAGCGGGCGGTGTGCATCGCTTTATGAATTGGTCGAAACCGATGCTAACGGATTCCGGCGGGTTTCAGGTCTTTAGTTTGAGTGAAATGAGATCGATTACCGATGAAGGTGTGACGTTCCGCTCACCTCGCGATGGTCAAATGATCAAAATTACGCCGGAGAAATCGATCGAGATTCAAAACGCACTCGGCGCAGATGTGATCATGGCGTTTGATGAATGTCCACCTCCGGGAGTCGGACGCGATGCCACCGAGAAAGCAACGAGCCGAACTTACGAATGGCTAAAACGCTGCATTGGGGCGCATCAGCGATCGGATCAAGCTTTATTCGGAATTGTTCAAGGCGGAGAATTCTTAGATCTCAGAGCCGAAGCCGCTCGACAGTTAGCCGAATTAGATTTGCCGGGATATGCGATCGGGGGTGTCAGTGTCGGCGAAGCTCCCGAAATTATCGATCGAGTCGTTCAAGCCACAACACCATTGCTACCCGATCACAAACCCCGTTACTTAATGGGAGTGGGAACCTATCGGGAAATGGCAAGAGCGATCTCGGCTGGCATGGATCTATTCGATTGTGTGATTCCAACGCGACTGGCACGACACGGAGCCGCTTTGGTGCAAGGAGAACGCTGGAATCTGAAGAATGCGAGATTTAGAGAAGATTTCACCCCGATCGATGAATCCTGCCCTTGCTACACCTGTCAAAATTTTAGTCGGGCTTATGTGAGTCATCTACTGCGATCGCAAGAACTCCTTGCGTATACGTTAATCTCAATTCATAACATCACCGAACTGATCCGATTTACCCAGCGAATTCGTGCCGCGATTTTCAACGGCACTTTCCATACCGAATTTGCAGTATGGCTTGCTCCAGCGAACTGACATGGAACTTTACGATCGTGACTTTCTCGAATGGACGCAGCAGCAAGCCGAGTATCTACAGAAAGGACGCTGGGCAGCTCTTGATGTCAAGAATTTGATCGAGGAATTAGAAACGTTGGGACGGAGCGAACAAAGAGAACTCGGGCTACCTGCAAGGATTGATGCTGCATTTGCTGAAGTGGCAGTATCAACCCGATCTCAGAACAAAAAGCTGGGAAACAACGGTCTCCAACTGTCGGGATCAGATTCAAGATTGTTTAAAAGACACAACAAGTTTGCAGCGTTTTCTTCAAGACCCGGACTGGGTCGAAAAATACTATCGACGTGGGCGCAGAGATGCCGCAAAAGAAACGCAGAAGCCGTTAGAAACCTTTCCGGTTGACTATCCTTATACGATCGAGCAACTCCTTGAGCCAGAGTTCCGACCTTAATCCGTGAACATTTCCGCGAGGACTGCTAAAACTGCACTTTGCTCGTCTGGCTGAATTTTACCCAAATGCTTTACGAGCCTTTTCTTATCCACGGTGCGAATTTGATCCAGAACAATCTGTCCCTGCTTACCCTCAAAACTGCAAGCGACTCTCGTTGGGTAATCACGTCCTTTAGTCGTCATGGGTGCAATGAGCACTGTAGCGATCGCGCCATTCATTTCATCCGGCGAAATCACAACGCAGGGACGAACCTTTCGCATCTCAGCCCCAACTGTTGGATCTAGCTCGATCAGAAACACGTTAAAGCGCCCAACTACCATTCCCATTCGGTGTCATCCCAGTCGTTTGTAGTTTCGGCATCGATTAAGAGATCGTCTCCCTGTTCTGCCATTTTCTCAAAGGCTTCTACCCAACCGGAGCGAGATCGCATTGCTGCACGAATGACCAACTGATTTCTCTGCACTTCAATTTCGACTTCACCATCAATTCCACTTTGCTCCAAGAGCCGTTTCGGAATTCTAATTCCTTGAGAATTCCCGACCTTCACGATCTGAGTCTTAATCGTAGTATTCATGATGTTTTAACAAATGTAGTCACATTGTAATTACCGCTAAAAGATTTAGCAACTAGAGGCGACCCCCAAATCATGTTAAAATCCGTATCAATTATGAGTCCTGTGTTGGAGAGGTCATCGAGTCATGGAAGCAGCAATGCTACTTGCAAAATTGCCCGAAGCTTATGCGATTTTTGATCCGCTAGTTGATATTCTGCCTGTAATTCCGGTTTTCTTTCTGTTGCTGGCGTTCGTGTGGCAAGCTGCCGTCGGTTTCAAATAAGATACTGAATCACAACGATAAAAAGAGAGGGGGCAATCTTTACCCCCTTTTTTGTTGAAGTTAGTTACGTCCGCCGATCGCTTTTTGAAAAGCAGGACGCTCTGCCATTCGCTTCATGTAACTTACGACATTTGAATACTCGCTGAGATCAAGCTTCAACATCAGCGGAATATAGGCCAAGAGCGAACCCACTGCGACATCGGAAACCGTAAAACGATCGCTTGCAATAAACTCGCGCTTCGCAAAAATCTCATCAAGCGGCTGCATCAATCGCGGCATTTCTCGTTCTCGATTCGCTTCTACAAAAATCCCAGGACCTAATGTGGCATTGGCAAAGAGAACCCACTGAGCCGCGATCGCTCGATCATTCACATCCACATTTCCGTATCGATCGCACAGATAAAGCAAAATTGCGCCCGATTCCCAAACCTTTAGATCGCCATCGACGATCGCAGGCACTTTGCCAAACGGATTAATCTCGCAAAATTCGGGTTGTCGATGCTCTGCGGCTTGCATATCGAGCATCACAAACTCGTAAGGTATCTCCAACTCTTCGAGATACCATTGCACGATCGATGCCCGACTCCGCGCCCCACCATAAAGCTTTAGCATATTGTCTACAGAACTTCGTGAGTGTACTTGTGTTGTTTTATATTATCTTCAGTTTTGACAATGCGCTGTGAGTTGAGAACGCGCTTGCGATCGATTGAGAAATTAAAATCGGTGCGGGTTGTGCCTGCGGGAATGTGAGATTGGGCGCTGGATTTTGCTTTGTACGTGCGGGCGGATGCCGTCGCACGGTAGGCGAAATCATCGCAGAACTGCACATCATCGGGAAAATTTTCGGGGAACTGCAAAGAGTCGTCAGAAATTACAGAACCGATCGTTGTTGCGGTTGCCAACTGATACGAGGTGGGGATGCCTTTGACGATCGCTTCGAGTGCGGCAGAAGGGATCGGTTCGACGACGCGGACTTCATGAACGCCATCATCGTCTTTGATAAAACAAGTCGCTAAACCGACGACGAGATAATCATCGCTTGCGAGGTCAGCGGTGTTGGGATAAGTAACGGTTGTGGTCATATCGTTTTGTGAGAGCCAGTATTAAAGGCGTATGAAGGGATTTGCCCAACAATGATCCTATCAAGTGCCTCGAAATCAACTCGCAGAACGATGTAATTCTTAATCTGGGAAGCCTAAAAGATCGATCGCAGAAAGCTTTTTAGTTTTTGACCATCCACACCAACATTCCAAGAATTCGATCGATGGGCGGGATCGCATATTCCATCAAGTCGAATGTCGCGGTTTGACCTTGCAGTTGCATAAATTTCCACGCGCTCCCACTGGTCACACAGCCGTAAATGGTCGGGATCGATCGCCGATTTGCTTCATTGAATTTTTGAGCCGCAACCATTTCTGCTAAACACTGCCCTATGCCCGTTTTCAAATCTGCTTTTTTCGCCTCAACGATGATCACAGTCGGGGCTTCAATTAGCATTTGTTCGGGCGATCGACTTAACAAAAAATCGGTAATGCTCTAGACCTGTGTATGCCTTCGCTGCAAGTATTTCTGCTACTGAGTTCTGTAAATCTGATACACAGGTCTAGAGCATTACCCAAAAAATCACAGGTTCCGCTGAGTCCAAGTTCAGGTGCAATGGTAAAATCTTCGCCTGAGAATAAACTGATTTGACGATCGAGTTGTCTCCGAACTTCCATCAGAACCGGACTGATGATGAGTTCCGATCGCGCTTTTTCTGATCCTGTTGCCAAAGCCAGCGGAACGCCATCGGCTAATTGATCGATCAATAGCTGACTCGGCGCAAGCGATTGAATTGAGGGCAAAAAGCTTCCACCCTCAATCAGTGTCAAATTGAAATCTTGCTTGACTTTCCGCAGACTGAAATCGCTGTATGCCATGAAGCGATTATAGGGCGATCGCAACTGAGATCAAATCTGAAACAGAAATGAAACTTTGTCGCCTTTACCGAATGAAATACGATCGCCTGCTCTGAGCCGATGCCGATTTCCCATTGGTAGCGGTGAATTGTTGACGTAAGTGCCGTTTGAGCTACCCACATCTTCAAGGTAGTAAGCATCGCCTTCGACTCGAATATCGGCATGAATCCGCGAGACGACTTCGGAATTGGGAAAGCCAGACACATCGATATCCGGTGGAATACGATCGTTGGGTTTGCCGATATGAAGCACCAACAATCCTGGTGGAATCTCGATCACAGTACTGGTTTGCAGATTCAACAATCGTGCGAAAGACTGTTGCAGTTGAGTTGCTGAGTTTCGCTGAGGAATTGGAGCGGCTTGAGCGGGAAGAACGATCGGATCAGGTTCGATCAACGGATCAAGCGCAACCGGATCAGGAATTTCTTGCGGACTGGGAAGCGAGGATTCAGGAGTGGATAGCATAGGAGCGCTCACAGCATTGAGGTTAAAGCCGCATTGTCCACAAAAGCTGGCATCCGCTTGAATTGCAGCCTGACAGTTGGGACAAGCGATCGTAGCGGGCAACGGCGTGTAACAAGATTCACACTGGACTGCGCCGTCTGGATTGGCATGATTGCAATTTGGGCAGACAATCATTCGGGAGTTCCATTCACAAATTTGAATTGATCATATCTGCTGAACGCTTGGCAGGTGATGTCACTGATTATAAATACAACGAAAACGTTCAGATTACGGGGTTACACAAATATCCCAAACAAAAATAAAACTCCGGTTTCTTGCAAAACGCGGAGTTCTTCAAATCGCTTGTCGATCGATTAATCTTGCACTTCGTTCAGCGCATATCGAGCGATCGCTAGAGTCAATCGAGCTTGCTCTGTTTCCGACAGTTTCGCCCAGTCGGTAGACTTCACGGGTTGTTCCTCGCCTCGCATCGAGTAAGCGAGCGGACGCGCCAGCACTTGTAAATCTTCTTCTGCCCACTGTGGCAACGCTTCTTGCACACACTGAACGAGTTGATCCGCTAAAGTGGCTGAGGAATTCGCCAATTTCTGAGCGTGACGAGCGATCGCATTGAGAACCGTTTGCGGAACCGATGCGAACTTTTGCGCCAAAGACGTTTCGAGCGTGGGAGCCGCGAACAGCGAATCGAGGTGAGAGAAAAACGCATCAGCACGATCGCCAATTTCGGACTCAGAAAGAGCATCGATCGAGAATTTTTGCTCGATCCTATTGAAAAATGATTCTGATTCAGGATCAGCGGGATTCCAGGGATAGGCAATTGCACTATCAGGAATTTCCGCAACCTCGACGGTTACAGGGTCAGCATTGTCCGGCTGATTCCACTGCACTGTCACCGCTTCTGAGTCGAGCAACGCATCGGCAAAAGCTTGCTGAATCTGAAGTTCAAGAGAGTTAGAAGGACTTGCTTCGTGTGCCATGACAAAAATCCGCATCTGTAATTGAACTAAGGTTGGTGTGTTTGATGGGTATGGCTTCAACCCGATCGTTACCAGTTCCGTAACTGGACTATCAATTTACGTCAATTCGCCTAAAATTTCCAAATCTTGACGATCAAGATCCGTAGATCTAAGGGTAGATTTTCAGTTTCTCCCATCGGCTGGCGAAACCAAAAACTCCAAAATCGAGTTCTGAGAGCCACCAAACTTAATCTGCGCCCCGGAATGCAGCGGCACTTCATAATTATGAACTTTTTGCCAGCCATTCACGGTCGAAACCCAAGTTCCATACCGCGAAAAATCTCGTAAAAAGTAGGTCGGCTGCATCGTCTCGGCACTGCGATAGACAATCTCTGCGTGTTTACGTGAGACACCGGGTTCGTTCGCTAATACCAAATCATTTTCGGCGCTCATTCCCACGCGCATCAACCCGCCGCGAATCGTCCAAACCTTGGCATTTTCGAGCGATCGCAAAGATGCCACCGGATTTTGCACCCCCAACTGGCTCGGCGTATGCGGAATTTGCGTCAGTCCTTCTTCGATCGGCTTAATCAACTCCCCGTTAAATTCGGGGTGCATATATAAGACGGGCAATGTCCAAGCTTGGTGATTGAATCGAAACAAAGTCAGTAAGTGCTGACGTGCAACCGCAACGGCTTGATCGATCGGCATTCGATCGCTTAATGCCTGAGCAAATGCCGCGATGAAACTCAGTGCCTCTTGATCGGTGATCGAATCGCGCATTGCTAACACTGCCGGAACTCCGTGATGCAGCAACACTTCCGCTAAACTACTGCGTGGAATTGCCTGCCGATTTTGCTCTTCCGGATATGCGCCCCAACAGGCATTAAAAACTGCCAATTTCACCCGGCAGCGGGTTAGAACCTGTGCTAACTCTGTCCCATTCATCGGCTGATTGGGACGCAAAAACAGTAAGCCACCATCCGCCGCTGGAACCCCGTGACCTGCGTAAAACAAGACATTATAGTGACCGCTCTCTAATCGATCGATGAGTTCCGCCGAAGTGGGCTGCAATAGCGTATCGACAAAACAAGGAGCCGCAAATCGATTGATCCCAGGACGCTCTCGCAAAATTCTCGATAACGCTGTCGCTTCTTGCTCTAGTTTTAGTCGCTTTAATTCGTCGCGTTTCCCGTTCTCAGACCCGCCTGTGGGCAGGTCGGGCGCGGCATCTTGTCCCAAAACGAGCAGCACATTTAAGCTGGTTTCTGACCGGAGTGCGGGCAAGGTATCGACATCGCTGGTAGTACGACTAAATAAAAGCTGTTGGCTCAGAGAAATTGCCTGTTTTCCGGCATCGCTCTGCATAATTTCCCACGGCAGCGAGATTAGATCGGGATCGCGTACATCTAACCGCAATCGGAGCGCTTTGCCTTGTCCCTGTGCAATGCCCTGACTGCGATTTAAGCTGCTTTGAATCACGCCATCAAACAGCCATTGCCATAGGTCAATTCCCAAATTTTGCATCAATCGGGCACTGCGGGAAATCGGCTGACCGACCGGAGGTTCGACCACTTCGATCGGGGGTGTACTAACTTGCGAGACGTGCGGCACATCGGGCAGACCCCGCGATGAAAACATTTCTTGCCACGATCTCCAATGGTGCATTAATTCGGCTGTCCATAAACAATCTCGCAACAGATAGCCCCCCCGGTAAGGAGCATCAATCACATGAATCGCAAAATGTTGAGTTTGAGAGGCGCGTAATTGCTCGATCGCGAGACTTAAACAGGGAAGTTCAGACGGTGACATGAATCGGCAAGTGATTAACTCCGGATCTTCAATCTTAAGGGCTATCCGTCAATTAATCTACGGCGTAGATGGCGCGTTCTGTTTGGGGGGTGTGCAAGCTCCAAGCTGATCGGGCTTGAGGTTGGCTTTAGTGAAAGGTACGATCGAGCTTTCTTGTTGCCAGCCGATGTTACCTGCTTTGACTGAATTTTGGAGCTTGGTATCCGCCGCGATCGTACAAACTTTCAATCGTATCCAAGCAGGCTGACCAGCAGTGGTTTGCTGTCGTTTCTCGACCTTTAAAACGGTTCCAGGTGGAACTTGCCCCACCAATTCACGCACCTGATCGCTCGGTTGATCCGGCTTTCTAAATAAGGGGAGTTCAGGTCGATCAAGCTGAATTAGACTTCCAGTCGTCAGCGGTTCGGGTGAAGCGGGGACGGGAGGAACGACGCTCGGTTCTGCAACGGTGGGGAGGCGATTGATAAGTCTAGGAATCAGTTCTGGGACGAAAAGAGCAGCGATCGCGCCCGCAGCTCCAAAAAGTCCCAAGAGAATCAGCGCAATCTTAAACCAGGATGTTCGACGGGGTTGAATCTCGGTTCTCAGTTGTGACGGTGGAGCAGGCGCGATCAGTTGAGTCGGTTTCGCTAACATCGATCGCACCGGATTCGATTGCCCAGTTTCGCGAGTTTGGCAATGAATTAAACCGATCGTGACATTATCGTGACCGTTCTGCGTATTTGCGATTTCGACTAGTTTCCGCGCCACGGTTGCAACGTTCGTTTTGCCGTTGAGGATCGGAACAATCTCGGATTGCCAGTGTTCTTCAACTCGATCGTTGTCGCTCAATCCATCCGAACACAAAAGAAAGACGCACTCTTCGTCGAAGATAAATCGCTGCACCGTTGGACGTAGGTAGCTTGAACTCCCCATTCCCAAAGCTTGCACTAGCGATCCAGCAGAAGGATGCTGTAAAGCCTCGCGGTACAAGGTATAACCCAATCGTGCTTCTCGTGAGGCAACATCATCATCGAGCGTTACCTGATAACAGCCTTGACGAGTGATGCGATATGCGCGACTATCGCCGACATGAGTGAGATAGAACTCATGCGATCTCACTATTCCCATTACAACGGTTGTTCCCATGCGCTGGCGTTCTTGTCGCCGTTCTGCATCGTTCTTTTGTGCGATCGCATCGTTCGCCGCACAGACTGCCACTTCTAATTCTGGTTCAAGCTGATCGGGATCTAAAGATCGAATCTGATTTACGATCGTTTCGATCGCAAGATTTGAAGCAACTTCTCCCCCTTCGTGTCCCCCAATCCCATCACAGACGATTAGTAAGGAGTGATCGCCACTGGTTCCGCTTGGTGGATAACAGGCATCCTCGTTACTTTGACGGCTCGGCCCTTGATCCGTTAGCGTGGCGATTTGAATTTGTCGGGTTTGCTGAGAACTTTGTGCCGTGATCGCAGAATCCAAAACATCAAGCAATTCATCTGCATTTGTGATTTGCCCGTCGATGAGATTCTGGCAAACTTGATTAAAGAAATCTGCGAGCGCAGGCTGGGCTTGCCAACTTGACCAAAATTTTCCCAATCCTGCCAGGGAAATCGGATCTCGAACAGTTTGTGCCGCAAGGCTATCGAAATTCAGTTCTAAAATCCGTACCGTGTCACTATCCGCAAAAATCAACTCAGAATCTAGCAGCGTCGAAGCAACTTTTTCAACACTCAAAACGCGCCAAAGGTGTGCTAGTTGCCGCAGAAAATGAAGCTGACGAAATCCACTACTCGCAGCCCACACTTGCACCAAACGCGGCATCAACCGCCCAGATAAATCTTCACCCCGCTCAGAACGCGCATCACTCGGATAAATCGGAGCCGACTCCAAAAACAGCACATCCTTAACCACTGCAAAAGGTTGAGAAATCGTCGGACGTTCTGCCATCAAGTGCAAATAAGGTTCAAGCGACGGTGGAACCTCGATCGCCATCGGCGGAATTCCAGGCTTAGTGTCCAATGCGATTTGCGCCGACTTGATCAAAAAGCGATCGTCAATCAATTCTCCAGGCGAATGTGTCGATCCCACTGCCCACAAATAGCGCTTTGGGATGCGGGTTTGACAGTTGTGACAAAACCGCTGGCTTTCAGGATTGAGCGCCTGACAGAAATAGTTGGGGCATTGCACGATCGAATCAGTTTGCATTGAGAAATGGAGTTTCTACAGGTTGCTCGGTTCCAATTTGGTTCGGCTGACGTTGAGCATTTCCCACTCTAGCAATTTTTGTCGATCGCGACGCGGATTGCACGGTTGCAATTCGGTATATTTCCGAGTTTCCTCGCGTTGCGATCGAGGCGTTCTGAGGCACAATAAACCAGATTTTACCGAGATTGGCTATGTCTTCCGTGTGTCGCCGCTTAGGGTTTGCTTCCGTGTTGCTGAGTCTGCTGATTACAGTGCCAAAATCGATTGCTGAACCGACGTTTACGCCTACCGCTCCGCCTCCAGTTGCGCCCGCTTTGCCGCAGGAGATTCAGCCCGATTTTCGAGTGGCTGCCCTTCAGCGCGACTTTCAAGGCAATCTGTGGGTTGCAGCGCCGCAAGGACTGATGCGGGTCAATCCCAACACTGGGCGAGTGATTTCCCGCGCCAAAATGCCAAATTTATCGATCGGTGCACTGGCTCAAGATCGCGTGGGTCGAATTTGGGTCGGCACAACCGAAGGACTCTGGCGCATCGATCCAAAAACGAATGAAGTCACTGCCCAAAATCTCTTTTTGCCATCGAATCGAGTCTTGTCGCTGCTCGTCGATCGACGCGGCTATCTCTGGGCCGGAACCGATTCGGGTTTAGCGCTCATCAGTCCGCATGAAGGGCTAGTCATGACCACGCTGAAGAATTTACCCGGTGTGAGTGCCAATGCTCTGAGCTTAGATCCAGAGGGACAGCTTTGGGTGGGAACGCTTGAAGGCTTAGTGCAAGTCGATACAGCGAGTGCGCGAATTCTTCACACGACCGATTTAGAAGAAGGAACGGTTCAGGCTTTGGCGCTCGATCGACATGGTTCACTCTGGGCAGGCACAACCAGCGGACTGGTGAAAATCGATCCGTTAAAGCGTCGCCGAGATCGCACAGTGACCGCGCTCAAAGGTCGTGAAATTCTCTCGGCTGGCTTTGATGCGGCTGGAAGCATTTGGATCGGCACAAACAATGGGTTGCTGCGAGTGAATCCCTACAATGGCGCGATCGTCGGTCAAGTTCCCAATCTTCCCTCAAATCGAGTTTTATCCCTCGCTCCTGACACCGGAAATAAATTATGGGTCGGAACGAGTGAAGGATTAGCGTGGGTAAGTATGACCAGTTACGAGACAAAACCACATTTGATGTTTAGCCGCAGCGTTGAATAGGAACTCATAGAATTAAGATAGATCCACTCCCTTAAATTCTTCTGGTGTCCGATGCCCGTCACGCCGCAACAACTGATTCAGTGGAAACAACAACAGCGATCGATTGCCGTTCTCACCGCTTGGGATTATGCGATCGCGTCGATTCTTGATCGGGCTGGAGTCGATGCGATTCTGGTCGGGGATTCGATGGCGATGGTGGCATTGGGACACGATACGACGCTGCCGCTTACGCTCGATGAAGTCATTCATCATGCAAAAGCAGTCCGGCGCGGCGTGAAAGAAGCGCTCTTGGTCGTGGATTTGCCGTTTTTGACGTATCAAGAAAGCATCCAGCAGGCGATGCACTCGGCAGGTCGAATTCTGAAAGAAACGGGTGCGGGCGCAGTGAAATTAGAAGGCGGCTATCCTGCGATCGCTGAAACCGTTTCGCGCTTGGTTCAGGCTGGAATTCCAGTGATGGGTCATGTGGGACTGACTCCGCAATCCGTGAGACAAACGGGATTTCGGCAACAGGGACGATCGAGTGAAGCGGGAGATAAGATTTTGTCCGAAGCGATCGCGCTCGAACAGGCAGGAGCATTTGCGATCGTCCTTGAACACATTCCAGCGGAATTGGCGCAAACGATTACGCAGAAACTAACCATTCCAACGATCGGGATTGGAGCAGGCGGGCATTGTGATGGTCAGGTTCTCGTCACTTCTGATGTGTTGGGTTTGGGAACGTGGAAGCCAAAATTTGCCAAAGCGTATTTGGATTTGAATGCGTTGATTACGCGATCGGTGCAGGAATATTGCGAAGAAGTGCGATCGGGTAAATTTCCCTCGGAACCTGAATGAACTAGAAATTTCTATAGCACGCCTGATTCTAGCTGCTCTAAATAGATAAACTTAGGTGCTTTAACTCCTGCATCCTTTCTAATTTTTACCAACTGCGGCGACTGAAAAAATGCCTTTGCATCTTCTGTCGATGTCCATGTGGAGAAATGAACAATTTTGTTGGGTTGATTCTCATATTTCAGAACTTGGTAAGAACGTTCACCTGCTTCTCTTCTTAGGATTGCAGCGTTGTCAAACACTTTCTTCCAGGCTTCATAGTCTTCTACCTCATGAATGATGAGTACATGATTCATAGCAATATTTATCGAGATGAATGCGATCGAACATCTAACAGCGTAAAGCCCACAAAGGATCGATAGATCACCTCTTTTCATCCGTGGGCTTGTTGCTGTTATCGTCCGCTTAAAAACGGAAGTTGCACTCTAAACCTTCATTGCTTTCGCCAATTCTGCCGCAACTTCAGGGCGGGAAAACTCAGGCGGCGGTAGCTCTCCACGACGCAACATTTCTCTCACCTTCGTTCCTGATAGATGCACTCGTTCTTCTGGCAAACTCGGACTCGTTTTCGTCGTTGCCATTCCCAGTGTCCGCTTGCAATAGAAAGCGTGTTCAAATTTCAATGGCTGAATTCCCAATTCACCTGGCTCAAACTCATCAAAAATGTATTGGGCATCGTATGTACCGTAGTAATCACCGACCCCTGCATGATCTCGTCCCACAATGAAATGAGTACAGCCGTAGTTTTTCCGAATCAGCGCGTGGAAGATGGCTTCACGAGGCCCGGCATATCGCATCGCAGCCGGATTGATCGCGAGAATTACTCGATTGTTCGGGAAATAATGCTCCAACATAATCTCGTAGCAGCGCATCCGAATATCCGCCGAGATATCATCCTCTTTCGTCGCGCCCACTAAAGGATGCAGAAACAAGCCGTCAACGGTTTCTAACGCACATTTAATAATGTACTCATGCGCTCGGTGAATCGGATTGCGAGTTTGGAAACCGACGATCGTTTTCCATCCTTTTTCTCGGAAGGCAGCACGAGACTGAGCCGGATCAATCTGATAAGTCGGGAACAACGGATGTGGATCGCGCTCCAAAAGCCAAACATCGCCCGCCAAATTCACATTTCCCTGACGGTAAACCACTGCCACCCCAGGATGCTTTTCTTCATCGGTGCGGTAAACTTTCACAGCTTCCCGCGCTTTGTCGTAAGTAAATTTCTCACTAAGCTGCAACACGCCGATATACCGCCCCGTCGAGTCATCCAACCGAATCAGACTTCCTTCTTCTAGCGGGGCGGCGACTTCTTCAGTCACCGATAACGTAATCGGAATCGACCACGGCAATCCATTTGCGAGGTGCATTTCTTCGACCACGCGATCGTAGTCTGCCTTTCTCATAAATCCGGTCAGGGGACTAAATCCACCGATCGCGATCAGTTGCAGATCAGAGACTGCTCGTTCATCCAATTGAACACGGGGCAGAAAATCGGCTTTCGAGAGAAATTCTTCGCGCTGAGTGCCAGTAACAATGCGGTTAATTAGCTGTCCGCCGTGGGGTGCGATGCCGTCAGGGTGACTCATAAGGTAGGGAAATTGAAAAGGATAAACAACCGAATCCCGATCTAGAAGGCGGTCTTTATTGAGCGTAGCAGGATGTGAGCCTTATGCGTTGCTAGACAAAAATGGAATTGGATCAGCGATCGGGTCTTGAATCGTTTCGCCTTGCTGCTGTGCCCAATACTGACTGAGAAAATGAATTTGCCGCAGTCCAACGATCAGATTTAGTCCGGGAATGAACATCCACCAAACGATCAGGGGCTTTTTCAAATTTGCTCGATCGTACAATTCATTCACATCACAGTACAGCCGAAATTGCACGATATAAATCCAAACCACTCCCAAGATCGAGAACCACCGAAACCCATCGGGAACATCCGGATCAAACACCGCCAACGCTTGCGGCAATGCTACACCCAACACGAATGGCAATAAACAAAGTGTGCCTGACCATCCTTTGCCGTTATAGTTTCGCAACTCTTCTTGGATGATCCATTTGTAGTAGCCGTAGTAGAGCAATCCGGTGAGTCCTGAGAATAAAATAACTTTCCAGAGTGGGCGAGGTTTACCGACGGGGGACATAGTGCGATCATAGAAATGCTTTACATTCCTTAATCTATTCGGTTTCCAGATCAAATACAATCTGATGCACAGTCTCAGGCATCAACCGCCGCCCGATTTTGAGATATTCCTCAGCTTGGGTACGAGTGCTAGATTCAAGCAAAGCGATCGTCAAAATGAAAGCGTTGACGATCGCTTCCAAGCTCTCATCAACGAAACGCAATTCTAGCGCGAGCTATTGAGGAGGATGAACTCCAATCTGTATCCAAAACTGTCGCGATGTTTGAATAAAACCACTTGCATGATTATCGTCATTCATATCCAAGCGATCCCGAGTCGCTCTACCCATTGGCGTTGTGCAACGAGTTCGCGGAGGAATTCGGAGACCATTGAGATTCTGTCATCAAAACAGAATTAGCATACGTGAAAAGCTGCGCGAGTTCAGAAATCCCATCTAATTCTGCTTGTTCATCTGGTGTGATTAGTCCTAGTTTTTTGTGATCGAGCAGTTCATCAGAACGGCTTTGTAATTCGCTTGTAAACTTGAAAATCTTCGCGCCATTGACGATCTCTAGCTTAATTCCACGCCCTAACCAGTGAGACGGCTCAATCATCAGTTTTGGTATGAGCATGGCTTTAGAGAGGGACGGACAACAAAATTATGTTAACGTCTTTCGTCTATCCAGATACAGGCAATCAACACCTAAAGAATGACGATCACTTTAAGCCCTCCTGAACAACCCGGAACTGCGATCGCCCACCGAGAATCAAGCCCGCGCTTTTCCCAAATACTTTTCTAAATAGGGTGAAAACACCTCATAAATTAACGTGAACGGCTTGCCGTGATGCCAGAACAAATAGTGTCGTCCCCACAGCGGAGTCGAATAGCCAAACGCCGCCTCTAACGCTGCCGATCGACCATAATGTAAGCCTTTGATCTCGCGATACAATTCCATCCGCGATCGCGATAAATTCGCCCAAACTCCCTCTGAGCGGTTCTGCAAATACTCGTCAATATGGCTCGATTCCCACCAGGAAGTGGCATAGCCTAGCCGCTGACCGGAGGCAGTTTTGAGCCAAATTTGTCGCCGCAGACGACCGCCGGGAATTTGTTCGATCGCGCTTGGTGCGTTATCGGTTGCAAATCCGATCGGCGACATATCCAACACATCGACTTCGGTTGGTTCTCCGGTAAGAAGCTGTAAATGCCGAGTGGGAGAACCGTCTCCCAGCAGCATCATTTGCCAAGCGGGAGAGAGTTTGCTGTGGGGTAAACCTTGCTGGATTTCGAGTTCGCTGGCTTCCCAGATCGGATCGAGGCAATGCCAGGTGGTCGGTAGAATTGCAGTGTCAGTGGGTTGAAAGGTCGCGGTCACGCTACTTTACATAAGTTAACTTTTCCTTATGATAACGCGGTCGGCGCGATCAATTAAGAGAATCGAACCTCACGTTCAAAATTTGCAATCCTGGTTGTTAGCCAAGTTGAGAATGAGGGAGAGATGGGAATTAGGAAGCGCCCAGCATTCTCCCCCTTCACCTCGATCGCATAATTTTACGGACTGAGCAAAATCAATTGCTGTGTTTGTAACGATCGCACTCGATCGATTGAAATTGAAACCTGAGAGAGAATTTCTTTGACCGATCGGGTTTGATTGCCGTCGCAAGCTTTGAGAAATTCAAACTCATCTTCTGCCAAGTTAATGATCTGGTAGTCGTAGTTAAACAAACAGCGGCTTTCCCAACCATCCATACAAGGACTACGCTCAGGAATTGCATTCAACAGGGCTTCGTCAGAACTCCAATCTGATCGCGGTAATTCACCTCGCCCCAGGAAGAACTCGTAATGTGTTACCGACTCTGGATCGAGCAGTTCGATCAAGCGATATCTTTCTCGATCGCTTAAACTTTCTGCCCGCTCAATCAAATCGGGATGATTGAACAACCGCTCTGCTTCCCACTGACGCGGATTAGAAAAGCCCAAAAACTTTAATCCCGACGCATCAATCAACTCAAACAAAGTTTGAATGTTGTAATCGACTTCGCGCGGATGCACATACATATCCGCGAAACATTCATCTCTCGTATTTTCCATTGACCAGCGTTCTTGTTCTCGTCGCACTAATCGATTGTTTGGAGGCAATGAGGCGAAGATTTGTCGTCCGATCGCAACTCCTTCTCGATAGTTTGAGCGATCAGATTGTAAAAGCGCGATCGCTTCTTGCATCAGTTGAATCTCATGCCGTCCCAACTCCGAATACACAAAGATGTGCATCAATCCACCGGGCGCGAGTTTGGTCGAGAGAGACTGAATGCCGCGAATCGGATCGGGCAAATGATGCAGCACACCGACGCAGTTGATCAAGTCAAACTGTCCTGACAATTGATCCGCATCGTACAGGCTGAGATGATGAAAATCGACGCGATCGGCTCCCGATCGTTGACAGCGTTCTCGCGCCACGGCAAGCGCTCCCGAACTCAAATCGATTCCCGTCACCTGCGCTTTAGAATTCAAATGCACTAGATATTCAGTTCCGACACCCGTTCCACACCCTGCATCGAGAATCCGGACATCTTGGCGTTTTGGTTTTTGTCCAGTGCAAAAGCTATAAGCTGCAAGCCAGTTCCAGCGCCAGTTATAACCGGGGGGCGGCTCATCTAACAGAGGCTCAGGCGGAAAAGGGTAAGTATTATAAAGCGCAGCCACCGCCGCACTGATCGTTTGAGGGTCTGACATGGTTCACGAGAAATTACAGCAAGCCGATATAGATCTAGTGTCTCATCCGATGGGCAACTGTAGACGGGAAACCGTCCTGTCGCGGATCGATCGAGATTTGCCACAATGGATTTAAGCTGAACCGATCAGGCTACACAAAAAATCATGGATAACAATAATTGGATCTCGCAATTGCTCATGCTCGGTGTGGGGACGACTTCTCTAGTGGCTGAAAAGCTCAAGGAAGTTGGCGATCAGTGGGTGAAAGACGGCAAGCTGAATCCCGACCAGGCAAAGGGCTTTGTTGATGATTTGATGGATCAACTAAAAACTGAACAAGGCGGGTTTGAAGCGCAGATGCAGCGGCAGCTTCGCAATATGCTGATGGATCTCGGTGTGCCGCGCCAAGCCGAAATGGACGAACTGCGGGGACGGCTCGATCGACTAGAACGCCAGCTTCGTGATTTAGAAAATAAGCTCTGGAAGTAAAGATTCAATGTCAAAATTGAAAAGCACATTCGAGAGGACTGATCGATGAGAGAGATTTTGATCAGCTTTGGGGTAATGGCGGCGTGCGTCGTGCTGCTGATTGTGGCACAGGTTACGGGAGGTTCTCGTGATAGTGCGATCGCTGCTAATTTGCCGCAAACCGAAGCTGCTCCTGTTGTTCAAGTGGCGCAAGCTGCGGATCTTAAACCTATGACGACTCCAAATCCTGAGAAAAAAGATGCAGTTACGACTCCTTCGGGCTTGAAATATACCGAAGTAGTTGAGGGAACGGGCGCTTCGCCTAAGTCCGGTCAAGTCGTGACGGTGCATTATACGGGCACGTTAACTGATGGCACGAAGTTTGATAGTTCGCGCGATCGAGGTCAGCCGTTTAAGTTCAAGATTGGCGTGGGTCAAGTGATTAAGGGCTGGGATGAAGGGGTCGGCACAATGAAGGTCGGCGGTCGGCGGATGCTGGAGATTCCGGCAGAGTTGGGATATGGCAGTCGTGGGATTGGCCCGATTCCGCCAAATTCGACGCTGTTGTTTGATGTGGAATTGATCAAAGTTGGCTAGTTGAAATTTGGCATCAGTGCAATGAGTTCTTTCGCTTCGTCTGTGAATTTGGGAAGCCCCCTAAATCCCCCATTCTGGGGGACTTCAAGCCAAGATTTCGCTCCTCAAAGTCCCCTAGAATGGGGGATTTAGGGGGCAGAAGCCGACCCCAACGAAGCAAAAGAACTCATCAACGAATACAAAATCGATCAACTTTTCAAGCTCTCCAGCTTTAGGATTGGAGAGCTTATTTTTTCGACTCCAATTCTAAAGCGCAATCTGAGGCTTTTCGTTCAACGTGAGCCAATGAACATTTAACGTATCCAAAATGCTCACCAAATCATCAAAGCTGACGGGCTTAACAATGTAAGCATTTGCCCCCAAATCGTAACTTTGGTTGACATCTACGTATTCTCTAGAAGTCGTCAACATCACCACTGGAATCCGTTTTAATCCAGGTTGTTGGCGCAACCATGCGAGGACTTCAGCTCCCGATCGACGAGGCAATTTCAAATCGAGCAAAATTAACGCCGGAAGCGGGTATTGTACTCGATCGTTGTACGGTGCTTCTCCTGAGAGGTAGGCGATCGCTTTTTCTCCGTCACTCACTGCGTATAAGGGGGCAGAGATCTGAGCTTTGCGGAAAGCGCGTTGGGTCAGTACAACGTCTTTTGGGTTGTCTTCGACGAGCAGGATCGGAGTCAGTTCCATTGATCTTTAAGAAATAGAGTCGGTGGGCGCTGCGTTTAGGGCTTGAATGATCTGAGTGGCTTGTTGAGCGCGATCGTGGATCTGCTGCAAGTCGGTTTGTTCGGACTGAGGGCGAGATTGATCCGTGAGTAGGCGTGAGCTAACTTCTTGAATGGTGTGTAAGGCTTGGTGCAAATCCTCAAAACGAATGCTTCTATAGTGTTGTAGTTCAGCGCGAGTTTTGGCGTTGTTGAGCGCTCGACTCACTGCGCCCGGAAGACGAGTATAGCGATCTGATCTTTTCAAGATGTAGTCATCGAGTCCAAGTTTCATCGCTTCGACCGCGATTTCTTCTGTCCCCGTATCGGTAAACATAACAACTGGAATATTAGAATCGCGCTCTTTTACGGCAAGCAGAACATCCAGTCCGGTTGTCCAACGGATTTGGAAATCGGTAATCACGACATCAAAGTTTTGCTCGCGGATGGTTCGATTTAAGCTGCCTTGATCTAAGATTTCTAGAACTTGCAGTGACGAGAATGCGGGCTGGAGAGCGCGAATGGCTAAAGCGCGATCACCAGGATTGTCATCGATCAAGAGAATGCGAATCGGTGTCATTGCTTAAATCGTTGCTCAAATTATTGGGTTCAACGATCGGCAACGCAATCCAAAAATGGCTGCCGTGACCGAGTTGAGACTCTAGCCCAACTTGCCCACCCATGCGATCGAGTCCTTTACGAACAATGGCTAACCCAATGCCCGTTCCTGGAAATGCCTCAACGCCATGCAGCCGTTCAAATACCCGAAATATGCGATCGTGATATTTGGAAGCGATGCCGATTCCATTGTCTACAAATGATAAGCTTACCGAATTCTTCTCAATGTGAGCAGAGATTTCTACGATCGGTTGTTTGTCAGGTTCAACAAATTTAATTGCATTGCTGATTAAGTTGACAATGACCTGAATGAGAGTTGATCGATGAGCCATTACCGATGGCAGATTCGATGGAACATTGACGATCGCTTGTCGATCTTGAAGGGTCGCGCTTAATTGCTGTAAAGCTGTCCCAATCACATCATTGAGATCCACAGGTTGTAGCTGAATCTGAGTTCTACTTAAGCGACTGTAGGCGAGTAGATCATTGATCAAACCATCCATCTGTACCGCGCTTTCAGAGATGCTTTCGATGTATGAGGCTGCAACTTCATCGAGTCGATCGCCGTAGTCTTCTTCGAGCGCTTGAGAAAATCCCTGCATGATTCGCAGCGGAGCGCGTAAATCGTGTGAAACGGTGTAGCTAAAAGCTTCTAGCTCTTGATTCGTTTCTGTCAGTTCTGCGGTTCGCTGTTCGATGCGTTGCTCCAAGGTGTCATTCAATTGCTGTAAAGCGAATTCGGTGGATTTACGATCGCTAATGTCCTGAATCACAGAAACAAAATACTTTGGAGTTCCATCCGATTCGCGCACCAGTGCTACGGTGAGATTGATCCATACGATCGAGCGATCTTTGCGAATGTAGCGTTTTTCCATTGAATAGGTTTGGATCTCATCCGCCAACATTTGCTGCACGTACTTCATATCGATGTTTAGGTCATCTGGATGCGTAATGTCTTGAAAGGTCAGTCCGCGCAATTCTTCACAAGGGTAGCCAACAATCTCACAAAGCTTCTGATTCGTTTGCAACCAAGCCCCCGTCGGAGAAACCTGAGCAATCCCGACCGCAGCTTGATTAAAGGTAGATTTGAATTGTTGCTCACTCTCGCGCAGGTCTGCTTCAGTCTGGTGTTGAGCAGTGATATCTTCAACAAAAATCAGAGTCCCGCTTACCTCTGCCGATCCATCTCGCCACGGTTGTATTTCCCAGCGCAAAAATTGTTCAGTTCCATCCGGCAACACATAACGATCGCTGTGAGATTTTGCGCTCTCTCCTGCAAGTCCTCGTTGATGTACCGCTTTCCACTGTTCTGAAAGGTTAGGAAAAATTTCGTAGTGCGATCGTCCTAACACCGACTCGATCGAGCCAAGTCGGTAATCATCAATCCAGCGCTGACTGACTGCAACATAGCGCATTGCTTTATCAAACATTGCAACTCTAGCGGGTGCATATTTGACAAATAGCTGAAGTCTCTCTTCGCGTTCTCTCAGGCTCAGTTCTGATAGATTTTGCTCATTTTCATAGCGTCTGAACCCGGTTGCAATCAGTCCCAATAAAAGAAAGTTGATGCCTGTCGCGAATGTAAATGTGATTAATGCTGCGCTTGAGCTTTGTTGCAAATCTCTTGTCCGCTGCTGCAATTGTTCATTTTCTTGTGCTTCGATCGCGCTAATTTGCCGCCGAATGTCATCCATGACCTGCTTTCCGCGATCGGACTGCACAATCTGTAAAGCTGCATTCAAGCCCTGAGTCCGCCGCACTTGAATCGTTTGATCTAATTCTGTCAGCTTGACTGCAATAGAGCGATCGAGCGTTTCAAATTGTTGTGAGTTTGTAAAACTTTGCAGCCTTTGAATCCGCTGATTGATTTCAATAATCGCGCGACTGTAAGGCTCTAAATACTGCTCTTGTCCAGTTAATAAATAGCCGCGCTGTCCGGTTTCTGCGTCTTTCAGCGTCGAAAGAGTCGCTTCAAGCTCTGCCATCACCTGATGACTCTGGCTAATCGATCGCTCGTTTTCGCTCAACTTGAGAATATTCCGATAAGAAACCACCGCATTTAGCAACAACAGCAGCAGCGTTAGCCCAAAGCCTAAATTCAGTTGCCGAGAAAGCGATCGTTTCATGAGTCCAGAACACAGCACCACAGAAAAGGTAGTGCAAAACGCTGGATCAATTCAACCTAACGCGATCGCCAAACCTCTCGAACGACTTGACGCACGACTTCAAACGGTTGACTACCCGGCAGCGGAATCGCCTCATTTGAGAATACATAGTAGATTTCACCCGCATCGCTCACCTCAAAATTGGCATCATATTCCCGCGCCCACAAATCAAGATGGCGACGAGCAATTTCAGGTTCGAGCCGAGTCGCTCTCGAAAAATCGAGTAAAGAAATTCGTCCTTGCTGAACGTGCAGCAGTTGGAAAAATCGATCGCGAACCGCGTGACGACTAGCCTTAGAGCTTGTATACAGCAGCAATCCCCCGATCGCGCTCGGTGTCAATCCGAAAAACACCAGCAAAATCAGTAAAAGCGTCACTGCCCACACCGGAGGTTGCAGCGCCAAAATCGACAAAGAAAGCGCGATCGACACGACTCCACCGCCGCAGAGAAAGACACTCCCTAAAACTTTACTTGCCGCGCTCCAGAACCGATTCATGCGTGCCTCCGGGAAGAAATTCGATCGCGTTACTCATAGACTAACTTGTTTTTTCTTGATCGTTTCGGACGGTTTTCCGAAACTTGAACTGTGACACAACTTCATGCCTCTATCTCCGAAAGTAGATAGCTGAAACCCTCCTCTTTAAGTTAGTTTAGGAGACGGAACCTCGTCTCAATTTCTTAAAATTACTTCTATGTTTTCTAGACTTGTCCAAACCAGTTCGCGCCAAGGCGAAATCGTAGAAGTCGTCCTACGCAACGGGTGGGACTATATGCGGCGATTGCTTACGGGAGGCAAAGTCGATGAACCGAAACTTCCGCCACCTGCCGTTCTGCGAAATATTTTGGTCGATTTGGGCCCGGTCTACGTCAAATTAGGGCAACTCTTGAGTACTCGCCCCGATCTCCTCCCCGCTGAATATATCGATGCCCTTTCGACTCTTCAAGAAGAAGTGCCCGCTGTCGATTGGGTAGAAATTGAAGTCACGCTGCGAAAGCAATTTAATCAGCCGATCGAAGAAATTTTCTCTTCAATTAACTATAAGCCTATTGCCGCAGGTTCGATCGCCCAAACGCATCGCGCCATTCTAAAAGACGGTCGCCCCGTTGCCTTAAAAGTTCAGCGCCCCGGATTGAGCATTGTCGTTGAACAAGACATTGCCTTGATTCGCCTGATCGCGCGATTGGTTGCCCAGACCGAATTCGGACAGTACTACGATATTGTGTCGATCGCGGAAGAGTTTGCGGAAGCACTCAAAAACGAACTCGACTTCACCGAAGAAGCCCGATACACCGATCAACTCCGGCAAAATTTGGGTAACACTCGCTGGTTTGACTCGGCTCAATTGGTCGTGCCTCAGATCTACTGGGAGTACACCACCGATAAATTGATTGCAATGGAATGGTTAGATGGTGTTGCAGTGCTAACCGCCTTTCCGCCGATTGGTTTCGATGGCACAACCGATCTACAACAGCGCGAAGACATTTCAACTTTGCTGTTGCGGGCGTTCTTTCAGCAAATCTGTCTCGATGGCTTCTTCCACGCTGATCCACATCCCGGCAATGTGTTCTACCTCAATGATGGGCGCGTCGCACTGCTCGATTGCGGCATGGTTGGACGGCTCGATCCACGTACACAGCAGCTAATCTTGGAATTAGTCTTAGCGATCGTCAATCTTGATGCTCAAAGATGCACCCAGCTAGTTCTACAGCTTGCGCCACCTGTGCAACCGATCAATCGCGTTAAGCTCGAAACAGAGTTCGATCGCTTATTACGGCGCTACTATAGCTTGAACATTTCGCAAGTGAACTTTAGTAAGCTCGTTTACGAAGTGCTGCAAGTTGTTCGAGATAATAAAGTTCGGGTTCCAGGAAACTTAGGATTGTGTGCAAAAGCGATCGCGAATCTAGAAGGAATTGCTCGATCGCTCGATCCAAACTTCAACATTCCGAATAAAATTCGCCCGATGATGACCGAAGTGTTCCAGCGGCAGATTGTGGGTGAAGCTCCCCTGATTGCACTGTTGCGGACTGCATTAGATGTGAAAAGTCTTTCGCTTCAGTCACCCAGACAAATCGAATTATTGCTCGATCGTGTTACTTCAGAAACCTTACAGTGGAATCTCTCAATCCGAGAAGCAGAACCGCTACGGCGCACCGTTGATTCTTCTGCAAATCGGCTGTCGTTTAGTATTGTGGTTGGCTCATTGATCATGGGTGCAGCAATCATCTCTGCTAACACACAATCGAGTCAAGTGTATTGGGTGAGCGATGTTTTATTTGCAGCCGCAAGCTTCTTAGGGCTTTGGTTGATTATTAGTATTCTTCGTTCAGGCCCGCTTCGATAGTAGATTTACACGATATTTGCATTGTACTCAGTATCAATCCTTATCTGACGATGTGCGGAACTTCGAGTCGTTCAAATTTCTGCACGTTGGCATTTTCAGCCCGATGCCTTGCAAATCGCTGCCAGAGATCGCGAGGATAGTCGGACTTAAAGACGGACAAAGTTTGCACCACTTTTTGCGTGATGGAAGCTGGGAGATTGAGCGTGTGCTCTCCCCATAGTAACAAAAGAGGGTTATTTGACAGTTTGCACAGCTTCACCGGGACTCTAAGCAAATTATTCAAGATATCAACTTGTACCGAGTGCCAGCAGATTTAGAATTGTTGTTGCGGATTTTAGTGAAAATTCTTAAGCCAAATGATGAGTAGTTACCAAGATTTTCTCATTCGCGATTGGCGATCGTCAGATCGTGCGATTGCATTCAATCTAATCGGCTTTGTCTTGGTAGAATACGGACTCACACAAGAGCCAGAAGGAGCCGATCGCGATGTGCTAGAAGTTGAAGATTTCTATCAGCAAAAGAATGGCGAATTTTGGGTCATTGAACGACAAAACAAATTAGTTGGAACCGGAGCTTACTATCCAATTTCACGCGGGCAGAACGCAGTTGAAATTCGCAAAATGTATCTACTGCCCGAAGCGCGAGGATTTGGATTAGGCAAGTTTCTATTAATCGAATTGGAAAAAGCGATCGCGAAAAAAGGCTTTGACCAAATTTGGATCGAAACAGCTAGCATTTTGAAAGGAGCGGTTCAACTGTATGAACGCAATGGATATCAGCCGAGTACTGGAGTCGAAACCTTAAGATGCGATCGAGTTTATGTGAAATACTTAGGCTGACAAGCCGCTTAAGATCAAATACGAATGCCAAAAAAGGTTAGAGAGCTAAAAAACTGACTCCATCAAGAGAAGAAAGATGTACTGGAAGCTCTCGCTGAACTGGAACGCTTGGCGGAAACAGAAGAATGAAATATACTGTCGTGATTCAATGGTCAGATGAAGATGAGTGCTATGTTGTGAGCTTGCCAGAACTTGGGCGATTTGCTCACACACATGGAGACACCTACGAAAAAGCACTCCGCAACGCTCAAGAGGTGCTAGAAAGTTTAGTCGAGCAGTATCAAACCTTAAATAAACCCTTACCAGATCCAAAGAAATTCGAGTCTTCTCTGGTCGCTTAGAGCCTGCTTGAGTATTGTTTACTGATTATCACACCCTATGCAAACGTCCCGTGAATCGTCCCGTAAGTTTCCGCAACCGCTCGATCGAGTCGCGATCGGCTTAATGGTCGTTCTGATTGTCTTGATCGGAATCTTGCTGTTGAGCGGCGATCGCAGTGCGCCTAGAGTCAGAGATTTCAACTGGCAAGAAAAACAGATTGGTTCTGATGATCGCGCTTTTCTGCTGACCTTCAGCCGCCCAATGGATCAGTCAAGCGTCGAACAAAATCTCAAAATCCAGCCGGAACTAAAAGGAAAAATTAGTTGGGCAGGGCGACGCATGGCGTACACGCTCGATCAGCCCGCCCCTTACGGGACAGAATTTACCGTCTCGCTCTCCGATGCCCGCGATCGCTTTAGCAAAGAAGGCTCAGGTCACGGCGTTCTAAAAGCCTTTAGCGAAACGTTCAAAAGTCGCGATCGAGTTTTTGCATTCGTTGGTGCTGAGGGTAGTGAAGCAGGGCGATTGATTCTCTACAACTTGACTCAGCAGGATAAAAAAGTTCTCACACCGGAAAATCTCGCGGTGATGGATTTCAAAGCGTATCCGGGCAGCGAGAAGATTTTATTTAGCGCGATCGAGCGCACCAATCCGCCCCAATCTTTAGCCGAGCAAAAACTCTACACCGTTTCCACCGGAATTCAAATCAACGATCCGGCGGAGCTTGGCGATTCAGCAACTCCGATCGCATCCGCCTCCCCAACACAGCCCGGACAAATCACACAGATTCTAGACAATCGAGACTATCAGAACCTCAAGTTTGACCTGTCTAAAGATGGTCGTGTGATCGTCGTTCAGCGGCTGAGCCGGCGGGATCCAAATGATGCGGGTGCGTGGCTGATGCGAGACGGTCAAGCTGCAAAGCCGATCGACAATCAGCAAACAGGCGGTGATTTTCTGATCACGCCCGACGGAAATTCAATTGCGGTTTCTCAGGGGCAAGGACTCGCGATATTGCCGCTACAGTCTCAAGCCGAGCAAGCACAGGCAAACCCGCTCGATTTCTTGCCAAAATTTGGGACAGTGCTGAATTTCTCGCAAGACGGAACAGCCGCTGCAATGGTGAAATTTAACACCGATTACACGCGATCGATGTTTCTCGTTTCGCAAGGCGTTCAGAAAGAAATTCTCAGAATTCCAGGATCGATTATCAGCGCGGATTTTGATCCGAATAATCAGGTGTTGTATTGTTTATTGACCAATCTGCTGCAAGGCAACACTTTTCAAGAACAGCCCTTTTTAGCCGCGATCGATCTTAAAGGCGCACGAGAAGGCAAGCCGATGGAACAAACGCTGCGACCGCTGGTATTACTGCCAAATCAGCGAGAAATCCAGGTTGATTTGGCTCCTGATGGCAAGGCATTGATCTTTGACCAAACGCAGGCGGACGATCGAGCAAAAGCAGAAGTGAGTCAGAGTTTGGCGAACAGTAAACTTTGGTTGCTGCCGCTCAAAGGCGATCTCAGCGCCAAGACTCAGCCCGAAGAACTGCCCTTCCGGGGATTACACCCGCGATGGTTGCCGTAGTTTGAGTTAATTTAGTAAAGGACTTCACTTAAAGCGATCGCCTTTCATGAATATTCTGAGCAATCTTCTTCCTTCTGCCAAAAAACGTCGCGGAGTCGAAATTAAAACAGATCGAGAAATCGAAACGATGCGACAGGCTTCGCGTATTGTCGCCACTGTACTGAAAGAGATTTCAGAATTAGTGAAACCAGGCATGACGACTTGGGATCTCGATGTTCATGCTGAGAAGCGAATCCGCGAAATGGGTGCGGCACCGAGCTTTAAGGGCTATCACGGGTTTCCGGCTTCGATTTGTTCGAGCATCAATCATGAGGTTGTCCACGGCATTCCAAATAAGAAAAAGGCGATTCGGACAGGCGACGTGCTGAAAGTCGATACGGGCGCATTTTTTGAGGGTTTTCACGGCGATTCTTGCATTACGATCGCGGTCGGTGAAGTGACTCCTGATGCCGCAAAACTGATTCACGTCGCAGAACAAGCGCTCTACAAAGGAATTGAGCAAGTGCGTGCAGGGGCATTCTTACTCGAATTGGCAGGCGCGATCCAAGATTATGTCGAAGCAAACGGCTTCAAAATCGTTGAGGATTTCACGGGGCATGGAGTCGGGCGAAATCTGCACGAAGAACCTTCTGTGTTCAATTTCAGAACCTATCAAATGCCGAATGTGAAACTGAAGGCGGGAATGACATTAGCGATCGAGCCAATCGTCAATGCTGGATCAAAAAATACGCGAATTTTGCCCGATCGCTGGACTGCCGTAACCGTCGATCGATCTCTGTCAGCGCAGTTCGAGCATACGGTTTTGGTGACGGAAACGGGATACGAAATTTTGACCGATCGGACTAAGATTTAACTCTAATCGCTGAATCGATAGGATTTATTTATGATTCAAGCTTTGGATGCCATTTTTGATGGAACAGCACTTCATCCTCAAGCGCCCCTGAATTTAGCAGCAGGGGCGCGGGTGAGAATTACGGTTGAAACTCTCATCCCGGATGCGGAAAGTGAGCATAAAACCTTCTTGCAGACCGCTAAATCCTTACAGCTAGAGGGTGATCCTGACTGGTCAGAAACCTTTGAACAGCGCTTTCACGGTGACAATTTATCAGAGAATGCCTAAGATTTTTCTGGATACATCTTTCGCGATCGCTCTGTCCGCAATAACAGATCAAAATCATATCCGAGCAGTGCAGCTTGCTGATCAACTTGAAGTAGACAAAACTCAATTGGTTACGACGCAGGCAATTCTGCTGGAAATTGGCAATGCTTTATCGAAGCGGAAATATAGAATCGCAGCGATTCAACTGCTTGAGTCCCTCAAAGCAGACTCCAATGTCGAGATTGTCCGACTCAGCTCTCAGTTGTATTCTGCTGCTTTTCAGTTGTTTAGAAGCCGAGAAGATAAAGAATGGGGATTAGTTGATTGTATTTCCTTTACGGTGATGACTGAGCAAGGCATTAGCGATGCCCTCACTACGGATGAGCATTTTAATCAAGCAGGATTTCGCGCACTCCTAAAGATCTGACTATCAAATATGAACTGCAATCTAATCTGCGTTTATCGGAATCGCGAGAATAAACTCGGTTCCTTTTCCTGGAGTAGAGTTTGCTTCGATCGAGCCTCTATGTTTGTCTACGATGATTTGATGCGCGATCGTCATTCCCAATCCGGTTCCTTTTCCGACTTCTTTTGTCGTAAACAAATGCTCAAATACTTTCCCTTTTACTGTTTCTGACATTCCAACCCCGCTATCGCAGGTCTGAATCTCGATCGATTGTCCATTTAAACTCATCTGAAGGGGCAATTGATTCGAGCGATTTATAGGGTGACGATGAAGGACACGATCGCTAATCTCGCTGGATGCGATACATTCATCCGTCCATAGTTTTACTAGAATCAGGAGTATTGATTTATGGCGATCTACACTCTGAATGCTTGACTCTGGCACTGCAACACAGCAATCTAATCCCACCCCGGAGAACTTTCCAGGGTTAAAACCGCGATCGCTTCGACCGATTGGAGCATATGCACTGTACGGTTTAGCCCTGTGGCACGATCAATTCGTGGCACTCGATACCGTGCGCGGCTACCTCCTGCAAATGAATCCGCCAAACGACAACGCGATCGTTCTCAACCCCTGCAATACCGATCAGTTTATCGATGCGGTCGGCTTTTCAATCTGGGAAGACACAATTTGGTTTACAAAAGATAACAGCGTTTATTTTTGCACCTTTGATCAGTTTGAACCGCAGTTGTTTATCACTCTGCCCTACGATGTCGATGGCGTAGGCGTTTGGGAGTCTACAATCTATGTGACCTCTCAAAAATTGGGCTACATCGTGATTTACGAGCGCAACACGAAGCGCAAAATCACACAGTTTCCATTGCCTGGAGTCGGTGTAACAAACTTGACGATACGTGGCGAGGAACTTTGGTTATGCGATCGCACTGAAGAGACGGTGTATTGTCTCGATCGAGCAACCGGAGAGCTTCAGTTCAATCTGCTCACACCGTTTGAAAATCCAACTGCGATCGCTTTCCTAAATGCTTCAGACACAGATCATCCAACGCTGTATGTCTCGTATGCGGGAGAAGAAGCTTACATCCGAGACAATCCGAACGCTGATCCCAATTTAGAGTTAACGTATCGCGATCGTACTTTTATTCATCCGTTACATTTCCGCTATTATCCCGACGAGCGCTATACGCTATCGAATGGATACCTGATTGAGATGTCGTATGTTGAGGAATTGCTTCCACTTGATGAGGTGGAACTTCAGGATCTAGAATGGCGAATCGCATTACCAACAGAAACGCATCGTCAGAAAATTCGCAGCGTTGAACCGGTCGGGCTTCCCTTTACTGAAGACATTCAAGACGGGCAGCGGGTCGCTGTGTTTAAATTCGCTTCGTTAAAGCCGCAAGAACGCTGTATTTTCGGCTGGAAAGCGATATTAGAAGTGCGAGGAATTAAGTACCACTTCAACTTTGAAGATGTGGAACAATCTCCCGTCCTCACTCCAGAGTTTCGCGATCGCTATCTGGTCGATGATGACGAGTTAGCAATGGATACACCCGCAATTCAGCAAGCCGCACGAGAAGCGATCGGGACAGAAACGAATCTACTTCGTAAGATGCTGAAGATTCGCAATTATGTTTACGATCGCTTGTCTTATGGCATTAAGCCTCATATTGATTCGCCTGATGTTGTTCTTGAACGCGGAACCGGTTCTTGCGGTGAATATGTAGGTGTGTTGTTGGCATTGGCGCGATTGAATGGAATTGCGTGTCGTACGGTCGGACGGTATAAATGTCCGACCTTTGCCGATCGACAAAATGTGCCGCTCGAACCCGACTACAATCACGTTTGGATCGAGTTCTACATTCCCGGCTATGGGTGGCTTCCGATGGAATCGAATCCCGATGACATCGTTGAGCGCGGGCCTTATCCGACTCGATTTTTTATGGGATTGCCTTGGTATCACGCGGAAATCGGTAAGGGAATCACGTTTGAGTCGTTGAGAAGTCAGGGCGTTCCGGTTGGGGATGTAGTGGATGTGTCGATCGGGGATCTTGCTTTGAATCACATTCGATTCATGATTCTCGAAGAGTTGCCGCCGTTATAGCTGATTTTTTGGAGCGAAGAAACCAATCTGAACTGCGACGGGGCGTTCTCGCATGGGGATTCGCGTTTGAATCGGAGCATTTAACACCTTTGCTCCGGTCGGCGTTTGAACTGCCAATGTGACAGAACCGCCTCCATCTAAATTCAGTGCGGTTTCTGCGCCCAACTTCGCTATATATTCCGCCGTTTCCACAAGCGTCAGACCCTCACTGTACTGAAACTGCTTGCCATCGATGAGAACGAGCCAGAGTTTTTTCCCGGTTTTGTCGATCGCAATAATCGATCGAGGATAGGGCTTATCTTTTGACGCTTCATACGGTGGCGGTGGCAGCGGTTTCCCGTTTTTCACAAGCAAATCGTTTCCCGCTACAGCTTGCTCTGTTCCCGCAGGACAGAACCCTCGCTCGTCGATTTGAACGCGATTTTGAGCCAGAAAACAAACTGTAGACCAGCCTTCTTGTGCTGGAGAATAGGTATTTCTGTTTGAAGTCACTTGTCCTAAGCTATTCACAGATTCACCGATTCGCGGATAAAAATCCCAAGGTGTTTCTTCGCGAAAGGGATTGAAAAAATTCGCGTTGATTGCCAGTTGAAGATCAAATTCATCAACAAATTCAGTCACAGTTCGAGCAACAGTTTCTAAACTATTTGGTGAAATCGAAACGACACCCGGAGTTACAAAAGGACGAATGCCTGGAGTTGTAAGATCGATCGAGATTTTATGGAGCATTACCGGACGAGGTTTAGACAAAGCCTGTCGTTCATACGTGATCCCCGGAAACAACGATCGCGTTTCATCCATCCGTGGCGGTCGAGAATATTGAGCCTTGCCATAAAGTACGATCGGGATCAGCAACAGAATCAGAATAAAAAAGCTGGTCATTTTTCTGAAAATTTCTCGATCGCGCTGTTGCATACGTATAAATAGAATGTGCGTAACTTTTTCTCACTATGACTCATTTTATTAATCGTGATTTACGGAATCGATCATTTAGAAAAAAGAATTTTGCGTTAACGAATTTTCGTGGTGCAGATATTCGAGGCTGTGATTTTACGGGCGCAATTCTCAGCGGATCTGATTTTTCCGACGTGAAAGCGGGACTCTCGTTGCGGCAAAAGATTTATTTAGGAGTATTAATAATCGCTATTTCTGTATTCGCAGGCGATGTGATGTCGCGCTTATTATTTAATACGATCGGGCAACCTCCTTTAGATCTCAAAACGATTCACGTACCCCTGTTTTACGCGATCGTAAATTTGGCGGGAATCAGTTCCGCGATCGCAGCGTTAAATATAAAAACTAAGCTTGGAAGAATTTCTACGATCGTCACAGGCGCATCAGTTAGTGCAATTTTGGGATTTGGTGTTGCTTTCTTTTATCCAGGACTGCTTTCATATTCGATCTTTCCGCCGAACAAATGGTATCCAGAGTCGTTAGAGTGGCTCAATCAAAGTCTGTCTTTTCTAGATGAGCGGAATACAACGATCGCAATCGCAAGCGCACCACTCGGAGTTGGGATCATGCTGTTGTTATCGAGATTTCGGCAACGAACGAGCTTTAAGGTTGGCGTAAGTGTTCTAGGTGCGATCGCGAACTATATTGCAACATTTTTCTGGAGTACGATCGTCAGTGCTTTCTTTGGCAATCAAAATTCTACACTCGGCATTGGATTCAGCATTGTTGCGGTGATTTACCTAGGATTGACATTTATATCGCTGAATCGAATCATCTATGAATTGCAGCACGCGGTCGGAACTTCGTTTCGAGGTGCAGAACTCACCCATGCGAAATTCGAGTATGCAAACTTACGCAACACGGACTTTTCTAAAGCGATCGGATTTTCACCGTTTGAGATAAAGTAAATAAATTCAATCGACGCTTTGAACAATGGATCTTCTACTACTCGCTGGCTCGATCGTTATTACTGGTGCGGTTTTTCTCTTGCTCGTGCGCGTCATTAAGGCAACGCTGAAAACTGCGCTACTCGTTGCCGCGATCGTCTTTGGCTTGCAGTTTTTTGGGATTAGAAGCGATCGGATCATGTCGGAAATGCAGCAGATTTTTCGTTATCTTTGGCGCTTAATTCCCGGACAGCAATCCTCCAATCTAGATGGCATAATCCACCAATTTACGCAGGTGGCACACTCTGCTTTAGAACGATTTTCGAGCTAGATCGTCTAACTTAAAGGTAACGTTCTCCTAACATCGTCAAATGATTCAAGCAATTTCAAAACAAATCACTAGCCTGAATCAGGTGCATGAAAAATTCGGTTCATGGCGGACAGATAGCGACCACTTTTTTACAGAACCGTGGGAGAACCTGCCTCAACTGTCAAACGCTGAGAAAGAACGTCTAGATCAAATCAAGCGTCGCTATGAATACCAGCGTGCAGATCTTCCGCTACTTGAAGAAACAGTCAAAATGCTTGTGGTGTCTCCACTGCTGGATTTGGCGGGCTTTTACGAACCTCCATTTCGATTTCAGACAGAAACTCCAGTGAGTTTCGAGCTAGATGACGAGGAAGAGAAATTACAAGGACGAATCGATGCACTTGTGCTTCAGCAAAGATTTTGGATTCTAGTTGTGGAAGCGAAACACACCAAAGTTGAGATTGAAGTCGGAATTCCACAACTACTAGCTTATATGATGGGCAATCCGTTCCCTAGCCAAGCTGCTTTTGGCATGGTCACGAACGGCGTTAGCTTTGCATTTGCAAAAGCCTTTCAACAAGAGTACGACGTATCGCGAGTTTACTCACTGCTGCCTCGTCAGAACGAGCTTTATGAAGTTCTACAGATTCTTAGAAGCCTTGGTTCAGCGATTACGCAGAATTGATTTAAGTCGTTCGGCGGAATTAATCCAAAAACGGGCTTCGGCTGCGTGTTCACGCCAAAGTCTCAGCTCTCAAACCCCTCCTGCGGGCTGAGCGCAGCCGAAGCCTAATCCTCATGATCAAATGGATTCTGCCATTGACTTAACTTAGTATCCGCCTAATTTACCGCGTCGCTTTGTTTCACGCTCCGACCAGCGAAAGAGGGTTAAGCCGATCGCGAAATAAACCACTCCATTCAAAAACGCCGCTCCTAGCGAAACCCAATTCAGCGTCGCCTGACGCGCCATCAAATCCCGCATCACGCCCGCACCTGTCGTCATCGGAATCAAATATCCTAAATAGCGCTGCAATCCCGTCCACGTCTCAGTGGGAATCGTCAACACAAAGAGCAGTGAGAAGTTCAGAATTCCAGCGATTTGTTGAACTGTTTTGAAGATCAAGGCAAGACTTCCGATCGCAAATGCAAGCCCATACGCACCCAAAACCACAGAAATCAATGGCAAAATCAACGCTGGAGAAAATGCCAGCCATCGTCCAGTCAATGCCATGATGATGAATAATACGAGCGTAATCAAACCAGATTGAAGAATCAGATCAGAAACAGCTCTCAACAATAGAATTTTTGTAACGTTAAACGGCGAGATGAATAGCTGCTCTAACGTCCCGACCTGTGCTTCACGCTGTAATGTGGCATTGATGCCATTCATGATGAAAATCACTAGCGACCACAGAACATATCCAACAATTACAGCATCTAAGCGATCGCCAAATCGAACGCTACCTCCTGCAATATATCCGACGCTGAGAAATAACCCATAAAACGTCACCGTCAACGCTACAACGCCACCAATAATCTCATGTGAGTAGCGCTTGTATTGAATCCAACTCCACTTAAGCTGTGCAACAAATAACTCAAACATTTATTTCTTTACCAATTTCAAGAACACATCGACTAGATTGGCTTGATCCTTTTCCATACGCACGATCGACAATGGATTAAGAATATCCAGCGCGTGATACAGCCATTCAGTTTGTCGAATAAAAACCGTTTTTCCTTCAACCACCGCATCGATCGCGCTGAGTTTACTAATGCGATCGCGATCTAATTCCTGCTCTAAGTCAATCCGATACGCATCGCCAGAAAACTGCTGAATCAAAGTCTCGGTTCTTTCCTGCGCGACAATTTCGCCTTGATTGATAATCGCAACGCGATCGGACAATTCCTCAGCAATGTCTAACTGATGTGTGGTTAATAGAATCGCCCGTCCTTCTGCCGCAATTTCTCGCACCAACCGTTTTACGTTCTGGGTCGCTTCAACATCCAACCCTAGAGTCGGCTCATCGAGTAGAAGTAACTGCGGTTCGTGAATTAAGGCAACCGCGATCGCGAGTTTTTGCTGCATTCCGCGAGAGAGATTTTGCACGATCGTATTGCGTTTGGGAATCAGTTCAAATCGCTCTAGTAAGGTCTTCGCTCTCTGACGTGCCACATATCCGCTCAATCCTCGCAGCACTCCGAAATACTCTAAATTCTCTTCGGGAGTCAGTCGCCAATACACATTGCGATTCCCTTCAAGAACGGCTCCGACGGATTTAAGTGCGATCGCTTGCCGATGTGGATCGCGTCCGGCGATTCTTACTTGTCCTTGATCGGGCAAAATCAACCCCGCAATCATTTTGATCGTGGTCGTCTTTCCCGCTCCGTTTGCGCCCAAAAACGCCAGCACTTCACAGCTTTCGATATTAAACGAGACATTTCTGACTGCCTCAACGGTCTTTCCGGCACTCCGGTAAGTTTTCTGTAACTGCGCGACTTCTAGAACTTGCATCAACCTGCACACGAAACGGTTTTGTCTTTATGATGACAGATGCACTCTTCTATCTGTGGTCTGTTGCTCATCTGCTCATTTCTGAGTATATTAAATTTTGTAAACTCTATCTTGATTAATTCCTACGGAAGGGGTGCGACTTCCGAATCAAAGCGTATAAATTCTGTAGCTACTACTTACTCTCTCGAAGGAGCGATGTCTGTGACTGTATCTGTAATTTCCTCTAAAGCTGATGACCAGTTGATCGAAGCGTTTTTCCAGCAGTCCGAAGGGCAATGGCGATCGGAGCGTCGTTATTACACTTTGCCCGACGGTGAAGCAAAGGAAATGGTCAGCATGATCACGATTCGCTTCTTAGAGCAAGGCTCTCTTGAATTGATCGAACTTGCTCGTCTGCACGAACTCGAAGACGAGACCTCTATGACTTGCGGTGCAGTTGTCACTTGGGACAGCGAAAACAGCGTTTCCGGGCGGACAGAATCAAAAGGCTCGACCCTATTTGGTGTCATTGGCTCGGTTTTATATCGCGATCGGGGTTTTGCAACTTCCAAACCCATCACCGCAGGCTTCTACTTCAACAATCCCGATACGCTTTGCCTCAGAACTGAATACAAAGGCTCTGTGTTTGAAGAAGAACTCAAACTCATTGGCGGCAAGTACCGCACTCGTCAAACGATCATCTCTCGCGCTGGCGAACAGCAAATGATCGGACAATACCTCGAAAAGCGAATTGCCTAAGCCAATTGAAAAGCCGGAAAAAATAAGACCGTAGCTGTAATAAACTTACGGCTACGGTCTTATTTCAGGAAACTAAAACAAAATGCGGATGAAAGGACTTGAACCTTCACTTCTTGCGAAACCAGAACCTAAATCTGGCGCGTCTACCAATTCCGCCACATCCGCTTGCGATAATCATCATAACAGGAGAAAGGAGAAATAATTCATCCTTTCTCCTACAATCGAGTTAGGGCAGACTGCCAAGACTGAGGGGGATAAGATTGCCCTCGATCGTAAATCCGAGCAGCATCGGTTCTCCAGAGTGTATCGGTTTGCCAGTAAGGGCGCAGCGATCGTCGTTTTGAGCAGTAGCGGACATCGTGGCGCGGACATCAGCGGGAGCAAATTCGGGGGAATAGCTGCCCGATCGCTGTTGGACATAGTTCCACAAAATCTCGCGAATGAGCGCTTGATAGCCTTGGTTGCCTGAAAGTGCTTTAAGCTGCTCCTTCAACTCACGTTCTAAACGGATGCTCGTCACTTCCATTTCCGTTGTGCTGGTGCGAGTTAAGGTGTGCATGGACAGTCTCCCAAATAATAAGTATGGACAGGTTTATAATACAAGTGTAGTATGTGGTTCCGTCAACTGCGAGATCTGTTCCGATAATTTGAGAATTTCTTCGATGAGATCGCGCTTAATTTTCCCCTGAGCAGTTCGCGGAATCTGGTCTACTTTGATCCAGCGCTTCGGGTGTTTGAATGCGGCAAGGCTCGATCGTAGAGCGGTTTTCAGTTGCTCGATCGTAACGGTTTCATCACAAGGCACAAAAATTGCCGTTACGCTTTGCCCCCAAATCGAATCGGGTGTTCCTAATACATAGATGTCTTGAACAAGTTTTGTCGATCGAACTGCGGCTTCGACTTCAGAAGGGAAAATATTTTCGCCACCGCTGATGATTTTGTTGCTGTCTCGTCCGATTAGATGAAGGAATTGTCGATCGTCAAAGTAACCCAAATCATCGGGATCAAATTTCGGCTCATTCAGCAAATTCGGATAGTAGCCGAGCATCAGTGATTTAGATTGGATGCTGAGTTTTTGATCGACGATCGTAATTTCTGCATGAGGCAAAACGCGCCCACAGCCTTCGATTTCGTTGAGAAAATAGGCAGGTTTGAGCGTTGCAATTTGAGAAGCGGTTTCTGTCATGCCGTAGGTTGGAGCGATCGGTAAATTTCTCGATCGGGCTTCTTCAAGCAAATCCAACCACGCAGGCGCGCCCCCCAGCAAAATCGTTTTGAATTGCGCTAACCAATCTGCATGAATCATCAATTGTTGCAGTTGGGTTGGAACGAGGGAGATGAAAAAGTCTTGCGGGTCGAGTTGGGTATCTAGGGTTTTCCAGGATTGAAGGATGAATGTGCCGTTTGTGAGGAACGATCGGAGAAATTGCATCAATCCGCTGACGTGGTAGAGCGGGAGAACACAGAGGGAATTAATGCGAGCGATTTCAAAGTACTGGCAGAATCCTTGAACCGATGCACTGAGCGTTTCCCAGGTGTGCATGGCGAAGCGAAGTTTTCCTGAAGTGCCACCTGTCGGAATCATGATGAGCGTTTTCGCTCCCTTGGCTACTGCATCCAGGCCAGTCCTTCGTCGCTTCGTTTCAGTCAGCTTCCGCCCCCTAAGTCCCCCAATTTTGGGGGACTTTGAAAGTTGGAGATTGCTTTGAAACCGAGAATTCTCTCTTTTCAAAGTCCCCCAGAATGGGGGATTTAGGGAGCTTCCCAGGACTGTTGCAATTTCAGGCGTTCCCCAAACCAGATCCGGTTCAACCAATTCCGAAACCTGCTGCCATTCCGTTTCGCCCCAATCTGGATTGCACAAAAAAACATGACAAGGAACCGAGCAAGCCGCAACAAACCCTGCAAGAAACTGAACCGGATCACGATCGCACAACAAAACAACTGGCTTTTCAAGCCTCAACAGTTCCCAATACCGAAGTTCAGCCAATTTCACTAATTTCTCAGTGTCGGCAAAGCAGAACTTTCCCAATTGACTTAAAGGCTGTTCCATAATTCCTCGAAGTCCTCGCTGTTCAATTCGTCAAACCAATGTGATGTGCCATATCCAACAGCTCGAACACGAAGTGCGCTGCAAGCCTCGCTAAGTTCTGCCGCAAGTTGCAATCCCATTCGTCGCCCGATCGCAGTTTCAAACACCGTTGAAAAAACTGTATCAAGTTGATGTTCTTGGCAAAATTGGCGAAGCTGAGACGGAAATCCCGCGATCGCAGGTTTAATCACAAAAATCCCGCGCCATCCGCGATCGTAGCAATCTCGAAGTTGAGCCAGATTTGAAACTGATTCATCTAATGCGATCGGTGTTCGATACTGCTGGCTTAATTTCAGCATTGTTTCAAACTGATCGGCTCGCATTGGTTGTTCAATAAATTCGATATTGTAGCGATCGCAGAATTCTAACCATTGATGCGTTTCAAATTCGCTCAATCCCATATTGGCATCGAGTCTCAGAACTGCATCTTTTGGCAATTGATTTAGTAATGATTCAACCATTGCAATTTCGATTTCAATCGATGCAATGGCAATTTTCAATTTAAACGTTCGATATCCTTGTTCCCAAAGTTCTCTCCAGTCCTGCGTCCTCGCAAGCAATCCACTGTGATCAAGTAATTTCCTCGATTCAAAGTCCCCCAAGCTTGGGGGATTTAGGGGGCTTCCCGAATCTAACAACGCAGCGGACTCAAATCCAAATTGACAGGCAGGAAAGGGAATATCTCGAATCCAATCGGAATCGATCGAGCTTGGAGCATTTCGACAAAATGCGATCGCATCGTCGATCGGCTCCGAACCAAACCACTCTAGCGGCGCAATTTCCCCAAACCCAACTCGCCCCGATTCATCTTCCAATCGAACTAAAATTCCTTCCCGTACCGACCAAATTCCGTGATGCGTTTTCAACGGTTGCCGAAACAGCCGCTTGTAAGTACGAAACTCAAATCTCATCACGACAAGAGAAACCCTAATCCAAACAGCATTCCAAACCAGAAATGTAATTTAACCGCAGTTAATCGACAACGCAAAAGTTTATGCGGCTGATCATACTGCGATCCAATCATCTGACATAGCTGTTTTGCAATCGGAAAGCTTAGTAACGATAACAATGTCCAAAACGGGAATATCTTCAGAATTACAAACAGAATCGTCAATGCGTAAAAGCTGCCACAAATCCAAGGAAGCAATTCAGCCGATCGCTTTGCACCCAAGCGAACAACCGGAGATTTTTTCCCGATCGCTGCATCATCTTTCACCTGATTAAAATGCGAACAGAACAACACCAAACTCGTCGCAATTCCCACCCCGATCGAGGCTGCAAAATTCACACTCGACCAGTCTTTCGTCTGACTGTAATAAGCCGCTGCAAACGCCAAAGGGCCAAACGCCAAAAAACATAAAGGTTCACCCAAACCCTTGTAGCTCAATCGGAATGGCGGCCCTTGATAGACATACCCGATCGCACAACACGCCAAAACCAATCCGATTACCGTGAAATCTCGCTGCAAAAGCGCGATCGACAAAATTCCCGATAATCCAGATGCCAAGAAAAAATTCGCAATCCAAAACACCAGCGACTTATTTCCGGTAATATTCACCACCGAATTCGCCTTATTCACATCGACTCCAGTTTCCGAGTCGAACACATCGTTACTCAAATTTTCCCACGCCAAAATCAGGATCGCCGACACCGAAAACGTGAAAAAAACCACTAGATTCAGCGATCGAGTTTCGGCAAATGCCACCGCAGAACCCACCCAAATCGGCATCACTGCCACGCTATACATGGGAGGTTTGATCGCGGCGTACCACAATTTCTTTTTAGAAGACTCAACCGAGCGCGGGGTCATCCAACTCGCTCCTAACTATTGAAATGCTAGTGACTGCTTACTTTTCAGTGTCTCACTTGAGTTTGAACAAGACCGCGATCGGTTATAGAAACGTTACAGAATATTCAGCTAGCGATTGCGCTTCTCACCTGTGCCGCATCGAGTGCCTGAAGTGCCATCATCGCGGATTGCAAACGGTGCTCGATCGTGGTTTCCGTCATCCACTGCAACCAATCGATAAACGCTGGACTCAAATCAACGACCGACTCTAAATCAAAGCGATTTCCCTTGCGCGGAAGCTGAGACGGCTGAATCCCGGTCACGCTCGTCATGATGGTTAGTCCCAGACTATATAAATCAGATGCCGTCACTGCTCGTCCGCTGTATTGTTCCGGTGGCGTGAAGTCGTGCGTGTTCACGATTGTAAAGTCAGAAATCCCATCCTGCCGATTCAAAATTATTTTTACCGAACCAAAATCGACCAGATGAATCTTACGATCGCCTAACAGAATATTGCTCGGCTTGATGTCGCGATGTACGATCGACGGATTGCGCTCTTGCAAATAGATCAAAATGTACAGCACCGATTTGGCAATCTGTTTCGCTTCGGCTTCGTTAAATCTGCGTCCTCGGCTGAGACAATCAGAGAGCGATCGACCCGCCACATAAGTTTGCACCAGAGCGAGCGCGCGACCGCCCGGAAGCCAATGCTGAAAATAGCCCAAATACTTTGGAATACAGGGATGAGACAGCGACTTCAAAGTTTCCACTTCACGATCAAACAGTTTCAAAGCGTCTGATTGCAAATCCTCATCCGAACACAGTAGTTTCACCACGACCCGTTCTTTGGCGTGAAGGTCATGCACCAAAAGCGTCCAGCGTCCCGCGTGTTTGCCCAATTCTCGTTCGACTTGATATCGATCGCCCAGGATTTGCCCTGCCATAGTTTCACCGAATTCTACAGCCGTTATAGCCTTGATAAATTGCTAGTCGCAAGCTGATATCCTTGTAGAGAGGGGAATTTGAGCAAAAGTTCATCGTCTTGCCTCGTTCTTTATCTCTGATTAATATGTCCTCCCTTTCGACCTCACTTCGTCAACAGCAACATCCTCTAATTCGCAACTTAGCCAACATGATCGAACGGGTTTGGCAGCAGCATCTAGATCTGTCGCCCTATCTCTTGCCGGAAGATTTGGGATATGTAGAAGGACGAATGGAAGGCGAGAAACTAGTAATTGAAAACAAATGCTATCAGTCACCACAGTTTCGCAAACTCCACTTAGAGCTTGCGAAACTGGGAAACTCGCTGGATATCTTGCACTGTGTTATGTTTCCCCGCTCGGAATATGCCCTACCGATGTTTGGGGCAGATCTAGTCGGGGGACGCGGCGGACAGATTAGTTTAGCGATCGCTGATCTTTCTCCAACCAATCACGATCGCCAACTTCCCGACGATTACCAAACCGCACTCAAAGCCGTCCCCGAAACCGAATTCGTTCAGCGACGAGCTGTTCCAGAATGGGGCGATATCTTTTCTGATTTCTGTTTGCTCGTGCGTCCGGGCAGCCCAGAGGAAGAAGCGGCGTTTTTAGAACAAGTGCGATCGTACTTGGAAATTCACTGTCAGATTGCGATCGCGACCGATCCAACCCCAGAACGCAGCGCCGAAATCTTAGCTGGACAGCAGTACTATTGCGCGAAGCAGCAGCAGAATGACAAAACGCGACGAGTATTAGAAAAAGCATTTGGGGAGGCTTGGGCAGAGCGCTACATTACCACGGTTTTATTTGATGTGCCTGAGTGATGGTCTGAGCCTACGGGAATCTTAAGCAAAGATTTTTGTTCTGTGCGGTGGTGTCATTATGCCAAAGGTTAAATCCGTTCTGCCTTGGGAATGTTCGGCTCAATCAGCTTACGTGCCGCTTTGTCATGAAGGCGCGATCGTCGGATTTTGCGATCCAAATCATGCAGGTGAGATCGCAAAATCGCTCAACGAAGCCGAAATGCTTCAAAAAGCGCTGTATCAAGCGTGCTATGACTTGGTAGCGCGGACAGGGGGATCTTCAGATAACGTCGCTGAATTGGTGCAGCGATATCGCGCGAAAGTAGAGCGACCTTTGCATGGAAGCGCATTAGTTGCGATGCTGCTGCGGGAACGGCAGATCGATTTAGATCTGACCGAAGACGAATTCGCGAAATTCTGTGATTCGTATCGGCTGTCGCGGGCAGATCTGCGAGAAATCTATCAAGGCGAAGAAGTGGAAAGCCATCAGTTGATTCCACTATCTCGGATTTTAGGAAAAACCGTTGATGAAGTAATTGAGGCTTGGAAAGGCGACGAATAACGGGATTTAATCACACCCATTAACAGCGTTACGGGAAAGTGGTAGTGTGAAGCTAGATATCTGTCGAGACTAACTTGTAAGGTGAGCCATGGCACAGCGGACTCGGTTGGGAGACATCCTCAAACCTTTAAATTCAGAATACGGTAAAGTCGTTCCCGGATGGGGCACAACGCCTTTGATGGGCATTTTTATGGCGTTGTTTTTGGTATTCCTGCTGATCATTCTGCAAATCTATAACCAAGAACTGCTTCTCAACGGCTTCGATGTGGATTGGGGCGGCTAAAGCTCAGAGCTTTTTAGCGTATCCTCTCCCGGATTCGTCCGGGATTTTTTTTAATCAGGTTTTCAAAAAGGGCGAGAGACGATCGTGAAACTCTGCGAAACAACCCTTTAAAATAGAAGCTACCCCTTACTCGGAGATTGATATGAACTTTTTCGGTATTGGCTTACCCGAAATGGTCTTGATCCTGGTTGTCGCATTGTTGGTCTTTGGCCCGAAAAAGCTCCCCGAAGTTGGACGCAGTATGGGTAAAGCGATTCGTAGCTTCCAAGATGCTTCAAAAGAATTTGAGAACGAGTTTAAGCGCGAGGCTGACCAAGTGACGGCTTCGACTCCGCAACCGATGGAAGCGACTTTAGAAGAAAAGCCGACCCTTGCCCCTGCGGAAATCGATCGCGAAACCGATGAACCAATCACCGCGACCGTCGAGAAAGACTAGATTTCTATGCCCGAAGCGCCTCTTGTTCCTCAACTACCTCAACTCATTGTGGGTCTGGGAAATCCCGGCAGCAAGTACGAAAACACCCGCCACAATGTCGGCTTTCTCGCCGTCAATCGTTTAGCCAAAATCTGGAAAATCAGCTTATCTGAGACAAAAAAGTTTCAGGGTTTTTTTGGAGAGGGCATGAGTCCTGCGGGCAAAATTCGCTTGCTCAAACCCACGACGTATATGAATAATTCTGGGCAGTCGATCCGCGCTGTCTTGGATTGGTACAAGATTTCACCAGAAGCTGTAATGGTGATCTACGACGACATGGATTTACCCGTTGGTCGATTGAGAATTCGTTTGTCCGGTTCAGCAGGCGGGCAAAATGGCATGAAATCCGCGATCGCACATCTCGGAACGCAGCAGTTTCCTCGATTACGAATTGGTATCGGTAGCGCCAAATCGAATGAAAAAGACGCGGTATCTCATGTATTAGGCAGCTTTGCGCCGAGTGAGAAAAGCACGATCGACGAAGTTTTAGACCTGACCGTCAGCGCGATCGAACTCAGTCTGAAGCAAGGGGTTGAAAAAGCGATGAGTCTTTATAACAATCGGAACGTAGAGCCGAAGTCATAAATCGTGAGCAAACGTTTACCAGAAACCACTGCCCATGTCCGCATTCTCCGCCAGTCCTGGCAACAGGGCAGCATCGAAGGAGAGGTGCGGGCGAATGAGTATGAGTGGCAGTTTCACTGGCATTTTCGACGCGGGTTGTTGAGTATTCAGCCCTCGTTGGGACGCGCGTTGATCAAAGAGCCGCTCGGGCGATTTCTCGAAGCGAAAGATTATCAGCTTGAACCGGGTGGAGATTATTCTTTTACGATTCGAGCAGAATTATAGGCTTAATTAAGGGCGCGGTTTATTGCGCCCTTAATTACAATCTGCGTTAGCCCAAGAACGCTGCTAATTCCTCAGAACCGCCGATTAATATGCCATCGACAAACACTTGCGGAACCGTCGATGCACCTGTCACAGCGCGCAGGGTTCGAGCGCTAGCATCCCGACCGAGAACAATCTCTTCATAATCGAAATCATGCTCGCTCAACATTTGCTTTGCTCTTGCACAGAAGGGACATCCCACTTTTGTAAACAATGAGATTGCTTTGGGCTTTTCTGCGGCGTGGTTAACATACTTCAGCATCGTATCGGCATCCGACACTTTGAATGGATCGCCTGGTTCGTCTGGTTCGATGAACATTTTCTCGATCGTGCCATCTTTCACCAGCATCGAATAGCGCCACGATCGTTTGCCGAATCCCAAATCGGTTTTGTCAACCAACATTCCCATCCCATCGGTGAATTCGCCATTTCCGTCGGGAATCATTCGGATGTTTTCTGCGTTTTGATCTTTGCACCACTCGTTCATCACGAAAGCATCATTGACCGAGATACAAACAATGTCATCGACTCCATTTGCTTTGAAAACTTTTGCGAGTTCGTTATAGCCTGGTACGTGCGTTGATGAACAGGTCGGTGTGAATGCTCCCGGCAGTGAGAACACAATCACTGTTTTTCCTGAAAATACTTCATGTGTGGTGAGGCTGACCCATTCGTTATTTTCGCGGGTGCGGAACGTAACATCTGGAACTTTTTGCCCTTGTCGATCGGCTAACATAAGCGCGTTTCCTTACCAGCGGATTGATTACCCTTAAAGCGTACTCGGAATGAGTTCGAGTTGTCAAGCTTGTTCTTACCCGCGATCGCATTCTCGGCATAGAGACACTCTATGCCGCTTAAGAGTTTTGTGAATGACTTAATCAAAAAGGTCGATCGAGGAATTTCCTCGATCGACCTTTATTTGCAAACGTTCCCAAGCTAGTGGCTTAAGTGTAACTGACTAACGATTAGTCTGCACTTCTTTTATCTCAACATCTTCCGCACTCGGACGGGGCTGATCTGCGGTGAGCTTCTGCGGAGTCGAGAAACTTGATGCTGATTCTTGCGCCAAGGTCGTCCATTCCGTGTGGAATACGCCTTCTTTGTCGGTGCGAAGATAAGTGTGTGCGCCGAAATAATCGCGCTGCGCCTGTGTTAAGTTTTGTGGCAAGCGATCGCGGCGGTAGCTGTCGAAGTAATCAAGCGAAGCACTGAACGCAGGAACCGCGATCCCGTGACGAGCCGCTGCCATGATCACTTCACGCCAAGCTGATTGTCGATCGAGAATCGTCTGCTTGAATTCGGGAGCCAGCAGTAAGTTCGGCAGCGTTGGGTTTTCGGTGAAAGCGTGCTGAATCTTGCCCAGGAAGGCGGCACGAATGATGCAGCCGCCTTTCCAGATTCGCGCACATTCTGCGAGATCCAACGCATAACCGTAGGTCTGAGATGCCACATTGAGCAGCGCCATTCCTTGAGCATAAGAACAGATTTTCGAGCAATACAGCGCGTCTCGAACTGCATTGATAAAGGTCTTTTTGTCTCCGTCAAACTTGGGACTTTCGTAGCTCAACTGCTGTGAAGCTTCGATCCGCTGAGTTTTGTAAGAAGACATGATGCGAGCGTTGACAGCCGCGATGATCGTGGGGATCGCAACGCCTTGTTCAAGCGCATCGGTCACTGTCCAGCGTCCAGTTCCTTTCTGTCCTGCGGCATCGAGGATGAGTTCGACTAGCGGCGCTTGTGTATCGGGATCGAGAATCTTAAAGATGTCTGCGGTGATTTCGATCAGATAGGAATTCAGCTCTGGAGTCGTGTTCCATTCGGTGAAGACTTCGTGCAGTTCGTTGTGATCGAGTCCGCCAACGTTCTTGAGAAGATCATAGGCTTCTGCAATCAACTGCATATCACCGTATTCAATGCCGTTGTGAACCATTTTGACGTAGTGACCTGCGCCACCGGGGCCAATGTAGGTGACGCACGCACCATCATCAACTTGAGCGGCAATTTTGGTCAAAATCGGCTCTAGGAATTCGTAAGCGGTCTTTGTACCACCGGGCATCAAACTGGGGCCATTTAACGCACCTTCTTCGCCACCGCTGACACCCATGCCGATAAAGGTGAATTTTGCGGCTTCGAGTTCGCCGGCGCGACGGGCAGTATCGCTGAATAGAGAGTTACCGCCATCGATCATGATGTCGCCTTCATCAAGCAGGGGCTTGAGTTGCTCGATCACTGCATCCACAGGCGCACCCGCTTTCACCATGATCAGAATTTTGCGGGGACGTTCCAGCGAGGCGACGAATTCTTCAATCGTATACGCTGCCTTGACATTTTTTCCGCCTGCGCGATGTTCCATGAAGGCATCCGTCTTTTCGCGGCTGCGGTTGTAGACAGCGACGGGGAAACCGTTGCGCTCGACATTAAGCGCGAGGTTTTCGCCCATAACAGCTAGACCAATTACACCAAAACTTTGTGACATATAATTTCTCTGCTAACTCTGTAACGGCAAGGAAGCGATCGTTTCCTTCAAGGTAGCTCGATCGCTTCAAGGTAGCGTGGAAGATTACATTAAGACTCTGGCTACGGAGAGGGATCGTCGGCAGGATTTGGCTCGCGTGTTTTACTCAACTCGTTGGAGCAATCCCCGTAATAGTGCGGCTTCCAGGCTGATCGTTTTGTAACCTACCTCGTCGAATAGAATCACAATTTTGTCACCTTCGTATCGCATGACTGTTCCTTCGCCCCAAGACTTGTGAAGAATGCGGCTATTGAGTTTGTATGGTTTACGACGAGCGTTCTGTTGCGTTGCGATCCCAGAATTGCAGTTGTCGCAGTATCCACACAATTCTTCGCGGGGATCACCAAAATAGTTGAGTAGGTATTTGCGGCGACAGTCTTGCACTTCAGCATAACCGCGCATCATCTCTAAGCGCGAGCGCTCAACTTTCGTTTTGCGCTCTTGTGCGTGTAAAACTTCTTGTGCCGCTTGTTCAAGGTCGGGAGGATTATCATTTGCAAACACTTCTCCAGTCGGAAGCGTTTTGACTACATTCACAAGCTCTAACTGATTTAAGATACATTTCAGCTTTGATTGCGATAAATCAGTCAGCGGTTTTAAGGCTTTGGGGTGAATCGGCTCGGATTGTTGTCGAACAATTTTCGCAAGTTCGATGACTTTCTCGGCATCTAGCTTTCCGCCACCCGAAAAGAACTTTCGTAAGTTCAAGTCATCAGGTGTGTAAAACAGAATAATGTTAGCTGAATCACCATCGCGTCCGGCTCGTCCGATTTCTTGGTAGTAACTATCGATCGAGTCGCTGATGTGATAGTGCAGCACAAATCGAACATTCGGCTTATCCACACCCATCCCAAAAGCGGTCGTTGCCACGATTACTTCTGCTTCATCGGACATAAAAGCATTTTGAGCCTGTTCGCGCTCTTTGGTTTTGAGTCCTGCGTGATATGCGATCGCTTGAACTCCAACTTCATTTAATGCAGCAGCTAATGATTCAGTAATTTTTCGAGTCGCAACGTAAACAATTCCTGGTTTCGTTAATTGCTGAATCCGTTTAAGAAAAATCTCGCGCTTTTCATCTTCGTCATCATAGTTCTCAACAGCTAGACGCAAATTGGGTCGATCGAATTCTTTCACAATGATTCGCGGGTTTTTCATGCCTAGACGCTGCATGATTTCTTCTCGCACAGGCGGCGATGCGGTTGCAGTTAAAGCTAATGTCGTCGGGTGTCCCAAAGCTTCAATCACCGTTCCCAATCGAAGATAGTCTGGGCGGAAACTATGCCCCCATTCACTAATGCAATGTGCCTCATCAATTACGAATAGCGAAGGTGGAGCGGCTTGTAAATGTTCGATCGTATCTGCATTGTTGAATTGTTCAGGTGCGAGAAACAGGAATTCGATTTCACCATTTCGCCAGCGATCAAAGATTTTAGCTCGTTCGCATCCTGTGATCGTTGAATTAACCACCGCTGCATAACCGACATCGATATCATCTTGAGCGATCGAATCAACCTGATCTTTTTGTAGTGCTAAGAGGGGAGAAACAACGATCGTTGATCCGGGAATGTTCGCGGCTGCGAGTTGATAGATTGCAGATTTACCTGATCCGGTGGGCATTACGGCTAGAGTGTCGCAGTGTTCTAAGACGGATGCGATCGCGGCTTCTTGCCCAGGTCGAAGATCATCGTAGCCTAAATGAGTTTGAGCGAGTTGCTGAATCGAAACGGGTCGTTTTCTTGCCATCTGAATTAATGTTTGAAAGAAAAATGCAGGACAAGTTAGACTTGCCCCACATTAGAGAGATTGAACAGCTTAGAAACTTAGAACGCTTGAGGATCGCCCCCTAAATCCCCCATTCTGGGGGACTTTAAATTTGGGAAATCCTTCTCGAAGTCCCCCAGAATGGGGGATTTAGGGGGCAAAAGCCGAAAGCAACGGAGTGAAAAAGATGACTAACTACGATCTCTAAGTCCACCTAGCAACGTCAAGCCGCCCAGAACTACCGCAGCAAGCGCCCCGACCGAAAACAGCGGATTTTTATCAATGTGATCGAGCAAGCTTGGAACTTCGAGATGTTTGTAATCTCCATCTACTCGATCGTATCCGGGTTCCTGGATCGCTTCATACAGATTGTTCGGATCGTCTTCGCCTTTCTCTTTCTCGGTGCGCTGTGTCGCAAATCCAATCGCTAACAACGCCGTATCGACTAATCCAGGTGAGATCCGCTGAACCACATCTAGCACTTTGCCCACATCACTTACAATGTAGTCACGAACGGGATTTTCAGCCGCATACAAAATCGCATCAGTTACTAAACTAGCATTATAAAAAGGTGGTGTTGCCATTGGTTGAACACCGAGCTTTGTTTTACTTTTGCTATAGAAAGGAGTGTTAATTACCCCCGGCATGATGTTAGCAACATTGATCGGATAGCCTTGATGCTTTAATTCAAGTCGAAGTGCATCCAGCACTCCCATTACTCCGTGCTTTGAGGCAGCGTAGGGACTCTGGTAAGGCAGCGATCGACGTGCTTCAACCGAAGTGATATGAATTAATGATCCGCGCCCTTCTTGCTTGAGCAATGGTAATGCCACCATCGCGCCATAGACTTGCCCCATAAAATCTACATCAACCACGCGCTTAAACTCTTCGGGGGTAATACGATCGAAGGTTGAGAACAATCCGGTTGCGGCTGAGTGAACCCAAGTATCGAGTCTACCAAAACGATCGATCGTTTTATCTGCGATTGCTTTCACTTGCTCATAATCTGCCACATCTGCAACAACCGCGATCGCTTCTCCGCCGCTCTGATGAATTTCTTCAACTAAGCTCGCTAAACCCGCTTGACTACGAGCCGCAACAACAACTTTCGCACCCTTTTCCGCGAATTTTAACGCAGTATCGCGACCAATACCACTCGATGCTCCTACGACTGCTACGACTTGCTGATTAATCGGTTTTAAGTTCATTGTTCTATGTAGGTATCAAAGGTCTTCATTATTTCTACGGTCTGCATAATCTTCAGAAGAGGAAGGTTCAAGCTCCCATCTACGATCGTCACGCCCTTCTAAAATTTCATTGGTATGCAGATAGTTGTAGTCACTCATCTCCAAACCCACTGCACGTCCTAGCTCATCCACAATGTCCATATCAGGAGTCATTGAAGTTCCACCAACCGATTCATCTCCAACTGCGTTAGCTTGCTCATAGTTGGCATCAATATCGCCGCCTGTTAGCTCTGGAGATGCTTCGTGAAATTCGCTTTGTCGATCGCGCATCGTTCGACCGCCGATCGTATACCCCGGCAGTTCTGCAACGCCCGTTCCGTATGACTCGGTATACTCTTGTGGGATATCGCCGTAGTCTTCTTCCGGCTCAAGATCGTCGTCTTCAACATCGCCGCCCAATTCATGCAGCGATGCCTCTAGATCTGCCTCATCAGAGATGTCTTGGTATCCTGAATTGCTTTTGCTGTAAGTCATCGTATTCTCCCGCTCTAAGGCATCGCATCTTTGTAAGTTAACGAATTGCAATCAAAGCAGGCTCTTCACATAGAAAGTTCCTTGATCCGCCTGAAGAGAGAGATTTGCTTCTGTCATGCGAGTGAGGAGCGATCGAAAATTCTCTTCTACTGTGTAAAAAGCCTGTGAATCCGAGAACTGCAAATTTTGGGGCACGGAAGTCTAGACACAAGGGAGAAGCAGCAATGGTGATGGACGCGCAGCCGAAGCGGGTTGCAATCTTAATTGAGCAAGGGGTTGAAGATGCCGAATTTCAGCTTCCCTACAATGCGCTGAAGAAAGCGGGAGCCGAAGTCGTGGTTCTCGGTTCGCGTGTGAATGAAGAATATAAAGGCAAGCAAGGCAAGCTGAATATCAAAGCAGACGCGACAACGACGGAATCGATCGCGACTGATTTTGATGCGGTGATTGTTCCAGGCGGTCAAGCACCAGACAAGATGCGGACGAACATGAAAACGGTTCAGTTCGTTGAAGATGCGCTTGAGAACGGTGTGTTAGTTGCATCGGTTTGCCACGGGCCTCAAGTGCTAATCGAAGGCGATATGTTAAATGGCGTTCGGGCGACTGGATTCCGCGCGATTCGCAAGGATATGCAGAATGCGGGTGCAGAGTTCGTTGATGAACCATTAGTGATTGATGATAATTTGCTCACCTCTCGTCGTCCGGGGGATTTGCCGATTTTCGTGACAGCAATTCTTCAGCAATTAGATCTCAGCATTCCAGATACGACGCTGCCGCTGATTAGTGACCTCGATGCAGGTTGGTGGAAGTTAGGAGAAGAATGGGGCGGCTCTAGTAGAAGCGAAATTGTTCAAGCGTTAAATACTGCAATTCAAGGGGAGCGCTTTAGCTTAGAAACATTCCAGCACTATTCGGACAATGCCCCGGATGATGCAATGAAAGAACTATTTCAAGAGATTTTGCAGCACAAGCACCAGCACGTTCAGCAGCTAGAATCAAGATTAGCAGTCTTCAACGAAAAGCCCTCGCTTCCAGCCGCAATCAGCAATCTTTATGCTGGAATTAAAACATTTTTCCAGAATGAGCAAACTGACGTCGAAATCTTGCGACGTGCGTTAGGCGATTTGCAAACAGGTGTGGTTGATACATACAACCTCCGCAACAAGCTCACTGATCCGGCAACTGTTGAAATTTTGGATCAGATAGAAGTGACTTTGGCACGAGACGAGCAGCGCATTGCAAATCTCTACAAAGACCGATTGGGCGATCGCGTTCCTCAATCTCCAAAACCCTCTAGCCGTCCTGCAACGACAGGCGCATAAGTTCTCCATCAGAAGTCGAAGGTTCCGTGACTTTCGACTTCTGAGTTTCAACCCTAACGTGAGTCCCTATGGAAACTGAATCAGACAAAACTATCAACTCTTCTGAAGCGCAACCGCAATCGATCACCGATACCGAAAAATGGGCCTCGATCGTCAGTGGTAGCGCAATGGTGCTATTTGGATTGCAGAAGCGATCGCTTCGAGGTGTCCTAACCGCGCTTGCAGGTGGAAGTCTTGCTTATCATGGCGCAACGGCTGAAAAAAGCTTAACCGACAAGGTTAGCGAGGCGGTTGGATTGGATAAAGCGCTGAAGGTTGAAAAGACCGTTACGATCGACCGACCCGCTGAAGAGCTTTATAACTATTGGCATAACTTCGAGAACCTACCGACCTTCATGAAGCACGTTAAATCTGTGACGGTGAGCGAAGGCGGAAAGCGATCTCATTGGGTCGCAAACGCGCCTTTAGGTCAAGAAGTCGAATGGGATGCAGAAGTGATCAAAGACGAGCCGAATCGATTGATTGCTTGGGCATCGATTGAAGGTGCGGATGTTGATAATTCGGGATTTGTGCGGTTTAGTCCTGCACCGGGCGATCGCGGAACTGAAGTGAAAGTAGTGATGGAATACGAAATCGCAGGCGGCAGACTTACGGCAGCTTTAGCAAAACTGTTTGGTGAAGAACCAGAACAGCAGGTTGGAGACGAACTTCGCCGCTTTAAGCAACTGATGGAAGCAGGCGAAATTGCGACTACTGAAGGACAACCTCGCTGTCACGGATAGTTCTCTAAATCAACATAGTCTGCTTCGTTATTCAATGCGGGAAGCCCCCCTAAATCCCCCACTCGTGGGGGACTTCAAGCCAAGAAGATTCCAATTTTCTAAGTCCCCCACGAGTGGGGGACTTAGGGGGCAGAAGCTGATGGCAACGCAGTGAAAATCCATGTCTCTCTGTTCACTTATACAAGTAATCAACAATGAAAGCTGTCTGCTGGCATGGCGCGAATGATGTCCGCGTCGATAATGTTCCTGATCCAACCATTCTGAATCCGAGAGATGCCATTCTCAAAGTGACAGCAACCACGATCTGCGGATCAGATTTGCACATCTATGATGGTTACATTCCCTCAATGCAACCCGGCGACATCATCGGGCACGAATTCATGGGGGAAATCGTGGATATCGGGCGCGAAGTCAGAAAGCTGAAAAAAGGCGATCGCGTTGTTGTCTCCTCGATCATTGGTTGTGGTCAGTGTCATTACTGTTCTCACCACCAATGGTCGCTCTGTGACAACTCGAATCCGGGGGGCGCACTCCAAGAACCTTTGTTTGGATATAGCACTGCTGCGATTTTTGGATACTCACATCTGTTCGGTGGATATGCAGGCGCACAAGCTGAATATGTCCGCATTCCATTCGCAGATCATGGCTGTGTCAAAGTCCCTGATGGTATGACCGATGAGCAAGCATTACCCATTTCTGATGCTTTCCCAACTGGATATATGGGTGCGGATCTGTGTGATATCAAGCCTGGAGATGTGATCGCGGTTTGGGGATGCGGCCCAGTTGGATTGTTTGCGATCCGAAGCGCATATCTATTAGGTGCAGAGAAAGTGATTGCAATCGATCGCTTTCCCGAACGTTTAGCAATGGCAAAAACTCAGTGCGGCGCGGAAGTCATTAACTATGAAGAAGTGGATGCGGGTGATGCCTTGAAAGAAATGACGGGCGGACGTGGCCCGGATGCCTGTATCGATGCAGTCGGACTTGAAGCGCACGGAACCGGACTGATGGGACTGTACGACGAAGTGAAGCAGAGCGTTCGACTCGAAACCGATCGACCTCATATTCTGCGACAGATGATTGTTGCCTGTCGCAAAGGTGGCGTGATTTCGGTGATGGGTGTGTACAGCGGATTCATCGATAAGCTGCCGATGGGAGCTGCCTTTAACAAAGGGCTGACTTTCAAAATGGGACAAATGCACGGACAGCGCTATATGCCCAAATTGATTGATCACGTTCTCAAAGGTGACATTGATCCCGCGTTTGCTTTCTCTCATCATATGCCGCTGACTGAAGCAAAGCAGGCTTACGAAATGTTCAAACACAAAACCGATAAATGTATCAAAGTTCTACTGAGACCTTAACTATGAAAAACCTACGCAAGATTTTCTCATCGCTTATTCTGAGCGTTGTTCTATCCTTCACTCTATTCTTTACCAATACTGCGATTGCTGCAATCACGCCCGATGAAGCGAAAGGCATCATGAGTGACTCTAGTAGTATGCAGGAAGCTGGACAAAAGCTGAGAGAAGCTGATTCTTCGGAAAAGCTGCGGAATCATGAAACACTGAACACGAAAAAAGAAGTCCGCGATCGCAAAAATCAACCTGCGATCGATACCAAAGGTAACACTGATCCAGTCCAAGAAGTCAAAGAAGACCTCAAAGGCATCGCTGAGAATGTCAAAGAAAAACTCAACCTAGATGAGCCACTTGCTCCTTCGACCAAGGAGTTTCTCGGTAAGCGCCAAGAAACCGCTGAACCTAACGGAAAGATTCTAGTAAAGGAAGAACCTGGATTCTATCAGCGCAACCGTCAAACCAGAGTTTTTGAAGAGGAGAAATAAATGAGAGCTTTGTGCTGGCACAATGCGTTAGATGTCCGAGTCGATACGGTTCCTGATCCAAAGATTTTGAATCCGCGTGATGCGATCGTCAAAATCACATCGACCGCGATCTGTGGTTCTGACCTCCACCTTTACGATGGCTTCATTCCCACGGTGCAATCCGGTGATATTCTCGGTCACGAATTCATGGGCGAGGTTGTGGAACTCGGGCCCTCGGTGAAAAACCTCAAAATCGGCGATCGTGTTGTTGTTCCTTTCACGATTTCTTGCGGCAATTGCTATTTCTGCAAAACCGATCTTTGGTCGCTGTGCGATAACTCGAATCCGAATGCTTCGCTGATTGAACCGCTATACGGACATTCTCCGGCGGGATTGTTTGGCTATTCGCACTTCTTTGGCGGGTATGCAGGCGGACAAGCAGAGTATGCTCGTGTGCCGTTTGCAGATACCGGATTGTTCAAGATTCCGCCTGAGCTGACGGATGAACAGGTCTTGTTCTTGACTGACATTTTCCCGACTGGATACATGGCAGCAGAACATTGTGATATCAAGCCGGGGCATACGATAGCGGTTTGGGGCTGCGGACCAGTTGGACAGTTTGCGATCAAGAGTGCTTTCTTACTGGGTGCAGAGCGGGTGATTGCTATCGATCGCGTTCCCGAACGGTTAGAAATGGCAAAAACTCAGTGCGGTGCAGAAGTGCTGAACTATGAGGAAGTGGATGTCGGGGATGCGCTCAAAGAAATGACAGGTGGACGCGGGCCGGATTCTGTGATCGATGCTGTCGGTTTGGAATCGCACGGAGCAAACATCGAGTATTGGGCGGATAAAGTGAAGCAAGCGGCTCGATTGGAAACCGATCGACCGATCGCACTTCGCCAAACGATCGTCGCTTGTAGTAAGGGCGGAACGGTTTCGGTTCCGGGTGTGTATGGTGGTTTTCTCGACAAGATTCCGATGGGAGCCGCGTTCAACAAAGGCTTAACGTTCAAAATGGGTCAAACCCATGTGCATCGTTATCTTAAGCCTTTGATCGAACACATTCAGCGCGGTGACATTGATCCATCTTTTGTAATCACCCACACAATGCCTCTAGAACAGGCTCCGCACGGTTATGAGATCTTCAAGCAGAAGAAAGATAACTGTATCAAAGTGGTGCTGAAACCGTGAATTTAATTCGTTGCGCTTCGCATTAACAGATAATCCACCACACTTAATATCTCAGATGGGGGGCAGGGCTTAGTCATATAAGCATCTGCCCCTTGTTTCATACCCCAATATCGATCGAAGTCTTCGCCTTTGATTGAACAAATCATCACAGGAATATCTTGACTACGCGGATCGCTTTTGATCCAGCGACAAAGCTCATAGCCATTCATACGCGGCATCACCACATCCGTAATCACCAAATCGGGCGGATGTTTCTGAATGAGAGAGATTGCATCTACACCGTCATTTGCCACAGCAACATCAAACCCGCGATGTCGTAGCTCGGTTGAAATGAGTTCTCGGACAACAGCACTATCATCGACCACTAAAACCCAGCTCATAGTGATTCCTACATTTAATTGGTATCTACCCTTACCTTTCAATTATTCATCGGTAAGGTAGAATTTCCAAGAGAAATGTGTGAAGAGACGATGAATTCTAAAAGCTATACCCAACGCTAAAGTAAAAGGCTTTGTCTTGAGCATTGTTTCCTTGATCACTCAATCTCGAAAACGGAATTGCATAATCTGCGCGAAGCTGTAATCCTGGAGTTGGCTCCAAAATCACACCCAGTCCACCCCCCGCTAAAAACCGCTGATTCGGTAGCACATTCGGATTGTTCGATCGATTCCAAATCGTTCCCGCATCGATGAAGGGTGCGAATTGCAGAACAGGTGCGCCCGTTGGATTGCGTTGAACTGTGATTCGATCTTCGATCGACAATCGAAATCCGTTATCGCCCGATCGCGCATTTTGCCGATAGCCGCGAACCGATTGCCCACCGCCGATCACAAACTGCTGAGACGGTAACAAACTATCCGGTGTCAGTTGAAAATCAGCTTGAAGAATCAATAGATGATCATTTCCCAATCGCTGAACCCGTTGAAGTTGTCCAAGCCAGCTAAAAAAGCGACCATCAGGAACGGGTGAATCGTTGGTCGTGGCATTGAAAAGATTCAAACCGAGACTAAACTGCGATCGAGCAACCCAAGCCCCTTGCGTATCGCGCCGAACATAGTCTTGACCAAACTTTAGAATGCGAGTGCGAGTATTGCCATCAATATCTGCCCCAATGCCAAACGGAAACGGCGTATCTTGAAATAGGAATGTTTGACCATTCTGCATTGCAAACGAGATCGACAATGCAAACTCTTCACGAGTGGTACGAATCAAAGGCTGACGATAGCTCAGTTCATACAAATCCGTTTCACTACGAATGCCAAAGTCCGCAAACTGCGGCTCGATAATTTTGCTGCGGCTCGGTGACACGCGCAGTTGTACCGCCCCATTCATTGCATTCACTGGAATGCGATAGTTAAAGTCAAACGAATTTGATCCGCCTTGAGTCGATCGATAGTACAACGCGCTAATTTCATCACCCAGTCCCGTGAGATTGCGATAGTTCAACACTGTGCCGATTCGCTCTGATCCGACACTCGGCGGCGATAAGTTATCTGCTCCCACAAATCCGCTGAATTGTTTTGCTTCCCGGACTCTGAGCGTAAGAATACTTTGTCCGATCCCGTTTCCCGCTTTAAGACTTGCTTCTACTGAATCAAACAATGGATCAGCTTTTAACAGTCTGAGTTGATCCTCTAAGTTGTCTTTGTTGAGCGGGGTAGAAGTTCCAAGTTTAATGCGATCGCGGACATACGATTCTCGTAATCGTTGCAATCCTTGAATTTCGATCTTCTCGACCGACCCTTCAATCACTCGAATTTGTACCACGCCATCCGCGATCGCTTGGTCAACAAGAACTGCTCTAGAAGTAATGTAGCCACGATTGAGATAAAGCTGAGTCATCGAATCCGCAACATTCTGAAGCTGCTTCAATGTCACGGATTGACCTTCGATCGACTGCGTAATTTTCTGAATTTCAGCAGGTTTGAAAACTGTATTGCCAATGATCTCAATTTTACGAACCGGAATTGTGATTGTCGAAGGATTTGGCTTTGGTGTTTCTGATGGCGTTGGAGTTAATGCTGGTGGATCGGTTGGAAGAGGTTGCGGAGTTGGAATCGGTTGGGGAAAGCGATCGACATTCGGATTCGGGCGAAGTAGCTGAGATTTTGAATTGCTCAAGGCAGGAGAAACCAGACTCAAAGCAAGAATGCTTAGAAGAACGCTAGACAGAAAAGACTCACACCGCAACATAAAAACCTTTAGATTGAGAGGGGCTATCAACGAATCGGGTACTACAGAATACTCGAATGAGAATAAAATCAAATTATCGACGGGTGCTGACTCGATCGAGGCAAGCGGGAACGCCTTGATAAGAATCGAGAGATTCAACGCGATCGCGCACTGCACACAGAAGGGGCGTTTGATCGATCGGCGAAACTTGAGGCTCTGAAGGAACCGTGCCGAAAAGGTCTTGATTGAATCGAACTTCATCCGCTAAGGCAAAGCTTGAAACATTAGATAAATTGAATTGTGCTGGCATCACATTCAAGATGCTTCCCGTTCCGGTAAAACTACCTTGAACATCGTTTGCTGTCACGCGAACTTGTGCAACTCCATTTGCGTTTGTGTTCACCGTAATATTGGAGGTTCCATTTTCAAATCTCCCGCTCGCTCCCTGGGCGGGTAAGCTAAACGTCACGCTGCTATTTGAAATCGGATTCCCAAACTGATCGAGAATCGTCACTTGCAGAGGACGAAGAAAGGTTCGATTGACTGGAATCCGTTGAGCGGTGTTTTCTGCGATCGCTTGTGCCGGAACATCCGCTAAGTTCGATAGATTAAAGGCTGTGCTGGCTCCTTCAACGGATGCTGTCGTGTTGAATAGTCCTGCGATCGTATTCGCATTGATATCAATCTGCGCGATACCAGAAGCATCTGTAATTGCATTCAGATTCGATAAGCGACCACTTGCACCGTTTATCGGCGCGCCAAACTGTACCGTTGCATTCGGAATCACGTTACCGAATTGATCACGCACCAAAGCCTGAAGTGACTGATTAAAGATAGTATTGACGATCGTGCTTTGTCCATTTCCGCCGACTGGAACAATCGAGGCAGGACGATCCGGAGTGTTCGTCAAATTGAAGTTTGCTGGAGTATTCACACCGCTTACACTTCCGCTGCTGATGTATTGTCCTGCGATCGTATTCGCTGCAACATTCAGACTTGCAATTCCATCTTCGTTTGCATTGACTGAGACTGTGCCAGGAATCTGAGTCGTTGCGCCAGAGGTCGGTGCTGTGAAGTTTACCACTGCATTCGGAATCGCATTGCCGAACTGATCGCGCACCTGAACTTGGATTGAATTCGCAAAAGCCGTATTGACAGTTGTGGATTGATTCGCACCCTCGATCGCATTCACGCTAAACGGCACGTCTGGATTGTTCGTTAAAAAGAAGCTTGCAGGTATTTCAGATAAGCTATTTGCTGCACTCACTTGAGCTTGAGCGATGAACTGTCCCGCGATCGTATTTGCCCGAATCGGGATCGAAACGCTTCCCATTGCATCTGTCGTTAACGTCGAACTTCCCGTAAAGATTCCACTAGCCTCGCTTCCCGGCACTTGAAACACAACATTCACACCGGGAATCACATTGTTATAGATGTCGTAAACCGTTGCTTGAAGATTGGAACCAAACGCAGTATTGACGATCGTATTTTGACCGCTTCCGCCTCTTGCACCAATGAAGTAAGGGGCTGCGGGGTTAACGGTAATTCCAGTCTGACTGCCGCTCACAGATAAGTTGGAATCCGTTGCGGTGAGTGACTGAGTTCCGGCAGTCCGGAAGATGCCATTGAACGATCGCGTTCCATTCGTGAGGGTGGCTGCACTGGGAAGCGTTGAGTTTGCATCGCTGCTGCTAAAACCGACGGTTCCAGTGTAGTTCGTTGCAAGATTGTTGAATTGATCAAAGGCTGTGATGTTAAAGCTGCCTGCGTTGCCTGCGGTTGTGGTTGAAGGGAAGCCCGCGACATCAAATCGAGTCACGACATCTGGTGTGTTCGTTAGGCTGAAGGTTGCAGGAGTCACAACTCCAGTAACAGAACCTGTTGTGCTATACGTTCCAGCGATCGTATTTGCTGTGATGTTGACTGTTGCATTGCCGCTGGTGTCTGTGGTTGTGGTTACAGCCGTGAGTGTTCCGCTTGCTCCTGTACCCGGAACGCTGAAGCTAACCGTTGCGTTTGGTACGGGATTACCGTATTGGTCACGCACTATGGTTTGCAGTGAATTGGCGAAGTTAGTGTTAACCGTGGCGCTTTGTCCAGAACCACTTGTGGCTGCGATCGAGAATGGTAAATCTGCAAGGTTCGTCAATGTGAATGTTGCAGGAGTCGCGACACCGCCAACACTCCCAACCGAGTTGTAGCCACCCGAAACAGTGTTCGCTGTGATGCTCACTGAAGCGTTGCCACTAGTATCGGTCGTGGCGGTCGTGCTACTAAAAACACTGCTTGCACCTATACCTGGAGCATTAAAGCTAACTGTTGCGTTTGGCACGCGATTGTTATATTGATCGCGCACAGTAACTTGAAGCGGATTGGCAAAATTCGTGTTCACTGTCGTACTTTGTCCAGAGCCACTAGTTGCTGTAATCGAGAACGGCAGATCAGCGAGGTTCGTCAACGAGAAGCTTGCAGGAGTCGCAACGCCGCCAACTTGGCTGGAAGTGGTGAAGCCACCTGCTACTGTATTGGCTGTAATGTTAACCGTTGCATTACCGCTGGTATCTGTGGTTGTGGTTGCAGTTGTGAGCGTTCCGCTTGCTCCTGTCCCTGGAACGCTGAAGTTCACCGTGGCATTCGGGACTGGGTTGCTGTATTGGTCGCGCACAGTTGCAATGAGCGGATTGCTGTACGCATTGGCAACGATCGCGCTTTGTCCAGAACCATTCGTCGCGGTAATCGAGAACGGCAGATCGGCAAGATTGGTCAGAGAGAAAGTCGCGGGAGTCGCAACACCGCCAACACTCCCTGTGGAGTTGAAGCTACCTGCAACGGTATTCGCTGTAATGTTAATCGTCGCGTTCCCGCTTGCATTTGTGGTCACAGTTGCAGCAGACGAAGTTCCACTCGCACCTGTACCTGGAACACCAAAGCTCACCGTTGCGTTCGGTACAGGGTTGCCGTACTGGTCGCGCACCGTGGTTTGTAGCGGGTTGGCAAAGTTGGTGTTGACTGTAATACTTTGTCCAGAGCCACTAGTTGCGGCAATGGAGAAGGGAACATCAGCGAGGTTTGTTAGGGAGAAGTTTGCAGGAGTTGCTACGCCACCAACGCTGCCCGTGGTATTGAAATTGCCTGAAACCGTATTCGCTGTAATGTTAACTGCTGCATTCCCATTTGTATCCGTGGTCACAGTTGCAGCAGACGGAGTTCCACTCGCACCTGTACCTGGAACACCAAAGCTCACCGTTGCGTTCGGTACAGGGTTGCCGTACTGGTCGCGCACCGTGGTTTGCAGTGGATTGGCAAAATTCGTGTTGACTGTGGTGCTTTGTCCAGAGCCATTTGTTGCCGTGATTGTGAAAGGCAGATCGGCGAGGTTCGTTAACGAGAAATTTGCAGGAGTTGCTACGCTACCCACCTGACCGGAAGCAGCAAAGTTACCTGCGATCGTATTTGCCGTAATGTTCACTGAAGTACTACCGCTGGCATCGGTTGTGGCGGTAGCAGCCGTGATCGTTCCGCTTGCACCTGTACCTGGAACACTAAAGCTGACAGTGGCATTTGGGACAGGGTTGCCATACTGGTCACGCACGATCGCTTGCAGCGAGTTCGCAAAATTGGTGTTAACTGTCGTACTTTGTCCAGAACCGCTGGTCGCTGTAATCGAGAACGGCACATCCGCAAGGTTCGTCAATGTGAATGTTGCAGGAGTGGCAACACCGCTGACGCTACTCGTTGTATTGAAGTCGCCTGCGATCGTATTTGCTGTAATGTTTACTGAAGCATTGCCGTTGGTATCAGTCGTGGCAGTTGCACCAGACACAGCTCCGCTTGCTCCAGTGCCCGGAACGCTGAAGCTGACAGTGGCGTTCGAGACGGGGTTGCCATACTGGTCACGCACGGTTGCAACGAGCGGATTGTTATAGGGATTGGCAACGATCGCGCTTTGTCCAGAACCACTGGTCGCTGCAATTGAGAAGGGCCCATCAGCTAAGTTAGTTAGTGCAAAAGTTGCAGGAGTCGCAACACCGCTAACGTTGCCTGTCGTGCTGAAATTGCCTGCGATCGTATTTGCGGCAAGGTTTACTGCCGCAATACCGCTGGCATTCGTTGTCGTGGTTGTCGCCGTGAGTATTCCACTCGCACCACTGCCCGGAACGCTAAAGCTGACTGTTGCTCCTGGAATCACGTTATCGAACTGATCTCGAACCAAAACTTGCAACGCTTGACTATAGTTCGTATTCACCACTGCGCTTTGTGGCGTTCCGCCTGTAGCAACGATCGAAAAAGGATTATCAGGATTATTCGTTAAGCTAAAATTCGCTGTTCCTGTGGCTCCCAATGAAGTTGCGCTAACAGTGTAGCTTCCGGCTGTAGTTGTCGCAGTTGGTGTAATGCTGGCATTTCCTAAAGCATTAATGGTTGCCGTTTGCGTTCCTGGTGTAATCGATGCGCCTGTGCTGGGAGACGTATAAGTAACAATTCCACCTGCAACAGGTTCGATCGCATTGTTCGCTGTGACCGTCGCGGTTAGCGGAGTCGCGAAGGCTGTATTCACCGTGGTGCTTTGTGGCGTTCCGCCTGTTGCCGAGATCGTAAAGCCTTGAGATTCAAATGCACCAATATCAGTCGCGCCGACTCTTGCCTGACCGCGTTGATCTTGGGCAGGTGAGCCGGTTGATGTACCCGCATTGATCGCAGAGCTTCCGGGCAGTAGAGCATAAGTCTGAGTCGTACCGCCGGAGTTGCCGAGAGGAGCGAGTCGCGGATTGAGTGGAGACGCTGCTGTTCCCCGGAGTGTTGCAGCATTAAATGGACTATTGAAGGTATCGCCAATGCCGATTAAATTATTGCCTTGATCGGTGAAGGAACCTGTAACAAAGGCGAAGACATCAGGCGCGTTATTAGAAGCATCGGCGTTACCCGCAATGATTGTGTTTCGCAGCGTCGTTCTGCCAAACTGCGTGGGATTCAATGGATTTACAGTGTTGACTATACCGCCGCCGTTAGCTCCTGTGTTTGCACTAACAGTACTATTAGTCAAGGTCAAACTCCCATCATTGCGGATTGCGCCGCCGACTTTAGCTGAGTTACCGCTAATGGTGCTGTTGCTGATTGTTGTTGTGGCAGGAATGGTATTGAGAATTGCGCCGCCGCCACTGGTGGAACTGCTGGCGCTTTGAGCGGTGTTGCTACTGATAGTACTGTTGACGATCGCTAAAGTCTTATCGTTACGAATTCCACCACCATCGTCACCGCTTGTGTTGTTCCGAACGGTCGAATTACTAATCGTCAATTGATTACTGTTGTAGATTCCACCGCCATCGCTGCCGCTACTACTCGCAACATTGTTTTGAACAATGCTGTTTTGAATCGTTGTGATGCCGTTGTTGAAAATGCCTGCTCCGTTGGTTGTCGTTGCACCATTGGCGATCGTCACTCCATCCAGCGTGACATTTCCAGCCGTACCAATATTGAGAACTTGCCTTGCATTGCCACCATCTAAGATTGTTGTTGCGCCAGTCCCACGAATCGCCAATCTGTTATTGAGCGTGAGCGTTCCACCTGTGTAAGTTCCCGCTCCTAAGTTGATGATGCGATTTCCTGGAACAGTACCAATTGTGCCGATCGCAGTCTGAATCGCACTCGTCGGAACCGTTGCTTCTGGGTTGACTTGATTTAGATTAAACGTCAAATCTCCAGTTGTGCTGAGATTGAATACCGCGCTACCAAGGCGCAGCAATCGTCTTCCCGTCAGCGTTAACGAGGCTGTCCCGCCGCCCGTTTGATTCACCGAATTCGTCAGCGTGATATCGCCAACACCGACTCCGGCTCCCGCAGTCGTGAGGGAAACATTCGTTCCGCCATCTAGTGAAGCTGCGATCGCACTTGGTGTAATCGTTCCGCCTGTGTTTGCGATGTTGATATCCGTAGGATCAAGCAGCCAAGTACCGGGGTCGCCTTTGGTCGTACTTGCATTTACGATCGCATCATTTACATCTAATTTTTGTTTACCAGAGGTTTCAATAAAGCCACCTCGATCGACTCCACGAGCGCTAATGTTGCTCTGAACTTTCGTGGTGTCATCTGACCATAAAACGACGGTTCCACCTGCTCCTTGTCGGATCGCATCGGCAGAAATCCTAGTCTGAGCATCGGAAGTCGTAGAAATTGCTCTCGGCGTTGTGCCTTTTCCTTCTGCTTCTCCACCGACTAGAACCGTTCCGCCTCCCGTTGTGCTTGATGCGTCGATGTTGGCATTGATTAAATTAATGCGATCGCCCAAAACCTGAACCTTTCCAGGCGTTTCTCCTGCGACTGAGACTTGACCAGATACGATCGCGCTTCCTGCCTGTGTTGCAATTGGTGTTGCAGCGATCTTAACGATGCCATTCTCAACGGTGACTCCTGTTGCATTAGACAGATTGCCGCCCGTCAGTAATTCGGGTAACGGTTGCGCTTTGATGCTTTCTTGCATCGGTAAATCCAGACTCAAAAGCGTTCCTGCCTGAGTGATTCGGATTAGCTTCTGATCGGGAATTGCCGCGATCGTAATGTTGCCGCCTGGAGCTTCGATCGTTCCCGTATTCACCACGGTTCCGCCGAGCAATGTCACCGATTGAGCGCTGAGGGTTCCCGCATTGAAGAGGCTGCCGCCGCTCGTAAACGCGAATTCCGAGGGCTTACCGACCAGTTGAGTATAGTTCGGATTGCCGATCGCATTAAACCAATTGTTCCCAAACCCAATCCCGCTGGCTGTCGTCGCTGTGAACGCCCCTGAAACATTCAACCGCGCTCCGGCTCCAAAGATTATTCCAGACGGATTCATCAAGTAAAGATTTGCATTGCCACCTGTGACTTGAATCAAGCCATTAATCACGGATGGATTGCCACCTGTAACGCGACTGAGAATATTTTGGATGCTGGGATTTGAAAGGAAATTAGCAGTTTGTCCTGGATTGAGTCCGAACTGATCGAAGCTATGGAATAAATTAATTCCCGATCGCGTCCCGCCTGTGATGTCGAACTGTGTTGGAGTGCGATTGATTTTTGTTCCAGTTCCATCGATCGCGGGTGTAATTTGAGCTTGAACAACTTTTGTTCCTAAGCAGCTAAACAAGATCAAGAAAGCCAGCACAGATTGAACGGTTTTTCTAGCGCGTCTCATAGTTGGGGCATCACAGGCGAGAATAGTAGACTCTGTTGTTCCCCAACTATGAGACGTGGTTCAGATTGTAGTATTCGACTTAAGTAGAGACTCTAGAGCTTATTTTTTGACGATCGCGTCAACAAATCAAGCTGCTCCACTTCTTCCGGCTCCAGCGCCCAACCGATAGCGCCTGCATTCTGTTGTACCTGACTCGCCGTTTTCGCTCCCGGAATCGGAATCACATTCCCTTGAGCAATGAGCCAATTCAGTGCAACTTGAGCGGGAGTGCGATCGTACTTCGCCCCAATTTGAGTTAAGCGATCGATCACAGGCATCAATTTCTCTAATCCCTGCCGACCAAATCGTGGATCAAGCTTACGCGCCCCGGTTACAGAATCCGCATTTTCGGGCTTATACTTTCCGGTTAGCAATCCTTGAGCCAATGGACTATAAGCAAGGATCGTAACGCCCAAATCTTTCGCGGTATCTAGAATTCCATTCGCTTCAATTTCGCGCGTAATCAATGAATACCGCACCTGATTCACGGCTAGCGGAACGCCTTTTGTCGCAAGATATCCTTGTGCTTCTCGCATTTGATCCGCAGAATAATTGCTCACTCCGATCGAGCCAATTCTGCCTTGTTTGACTTCTTCAGCCAGCGCTTCCATCAGCGTTTTCTTGCTCATGAAAAAGTCAAACGGCATATGAACCTGATAGAGTGCAACAGAGTTAACACCTAAACGCTTGAGGCTTTCTGTCACAGCATCATGTACCGCTTGAGCGTTGAATCTCCACGGTAACGGCATATATTTTGTCGCAATCTGGATCGGCTGATCGGTCTGCCGCATGAACTGACCCAAGAATTGCTCTGACTTGCCTAGACCATAAATTTCAGCGGTATCAAAGAAAGTTACGCCCGACGAGATCGCATTCTCAAACGCCTGTTTCAAATCCGCTTCGTTATACTCTTTGCCAAAACTCCAGAATAACGAGTCGCCCCAAGCCCATGTTCCAATACACAACGGCGGAACAGTCAAATTTGTTCTGCCTAAAGAAATCGTTTCACTAGCCACGCGAATTCACCTTGCAACATTTCTTTAAGTTTAACGAACACTTTATGAGGCGAAGCGATCGCGCTTGATTCTGCCTTCTTCTGTTCGACTGATCAAGCGCGATCGTCTGGGGTGACTTCGTTCTGCTTTGCTATCTTCTCGCTCAACTCAACGCCCTGCTGTCTCTTTCGATTTACGAGTGGGAAGTTTGCGATCGGATTTGCGCTTGAGTCCAATGGCAACAGCTTCTTTGCCATCGGAGCCAAATTGTCCTTTGACGGCTTCTTTCATTGCGAGAACTGCGTTATGAAAGTCTTGCTCTGCTTTACGGGCGGCTTCTGCGGCTTCGCGGGCGATCACTTGCTGTTCGGTTTCGAGTTGTTGTTTTGCCAGCATTGTCCGATAGGCAAGCTGTAAGCCTTCGGGGGTGGCTTCTGTTCGATTGGTGTGGTAGCCAACAATGGCGTTTAGTCCATTCATGGAGTCTACATCTTGCTGAATGATTTCGCGGGAGAGGCGTTTTGTCGGCATGGAAGGGTGTCCGTTTCGTAAAGATCGTTTTTAGTGTTCCCAGGGATTGGTATTGGTTGAGGTTTTTGCTGCGTTTTGGTTCTTTTTGCCCCCTAAATCCCCCATTCTGGGGAACTTTGAATGGGAGCGACTGTATTGAGTGGGAATGAATATTTTGGGTGACGAAGAGATCGAAGTTTTTCAGTAGATTCCGCAGGCGAATCGAATGTGACAGGAAGCGAATTCGATGAGCGTAAAGGAATTATGTATATTCCGCAGGGGAAATCGAATGCGACTGAGGGAAAATCAAATGCGACGGAGAGCGAATTCGATGGACGCAAAGGAATTATGTATATTCCGCAGGGGAAATCGAATATGACTGAAGAGATATTCGATTCGCACATCTTTCTTTTGGTTTCGAGCAAAAGAAATGCTCAAGAATTCCGATGTTTCAAGGTTTGGATGTGTAGGATAAGGGACAAGTCCTTTCTCCCGTTGCTCGATCGATGTCTTCTCAATTTCAACCCTACCTTGAGTCGATTCGCGCCGCTTATGCAAAGTGGTGGGAGCGTTATACCTTTACGGATGCCACAGGAAAGCAACGGCAGGCGAAGGAAGAATCGCCGTTTTTTGACTTTGGCTTGATGGTGCAGACGGTCAAACGGGAGGAGCGAGAGCGAGAAGAGAAAATCGAGCGATTCTCGGTGCTGGAAGGGCTTCGTAAGTATGCAGATCAGCAGGTTTTGTTAGTGGGGCGACCGGGTTCGGGAAAGTCTACGGCGTTGGCGCGATTGATGCTAGAAGAGGCGACGAATCCGCAGGCAAGAATTCCGGTGCTGGTGGAATTGCGCTATTGGCAAGGGTCGATCGATAAATTAATCCACGATTCGTTCACTCGGCATGATCTACCTGTTGAACAAGTTGCAGAGGCGTTGAAGCGATCTCTGATTCTCTTCGATGGAGTGAATGAGTTGCCATCGGAGGAAGCTCGATCGCAGCTTTCAGCTTTTCGCCGCAATCATCCGAAACTGCCGATGATCTTCACGACGCGAGATTTGAGTCTTGGTGGAGATTTGGGAATTGAGAAGAGATTGGAAATGCAGCCGCTGACGGAAGCGCAGATGCGGGAGTTTGTTCGATCGTATTTGTCGGCAGAGCAAGCAGAGAAAATGCTGCGGCAGTTGAACGATCGATTGCGGGAGTTTGGGCAAACGCCGTTGCTGCTATGGATGCTGTGTGGATTATTTGAGCAGACGGAGACGATTCCTGAGAATTTGGGGTTGGTGTTTCGGGAGTTTACGCAGGGGTATGAGCGGTATCTGAAAGAAGATGTGCGGATTGAGAGCGATCGAGCTTGGTGGAAGCCTGTGCTTCAGCAGTTGGCTTGGGTGATGATGCAGGGGGAAAAGCCGACGGAGTTTCGGGTGGCAATTCGGGAAGAAGAGGCGGTTAGAGCGATCGCGCAATTTCTAGATGGCAAAGTACCGTATGCAGAAGATTTTGCGCGGAAGTGTTTGCGGGATTTGCAGAAGCATCATTTGATTCAGGTGAGGACGAACAGCGAGGAGCTAGAGTTTCGACATCAACTGATCCAGGAATATTATGTGGCAGAGTGTCTGCTAGGGCAGTTGCCAACGTTGAGCGATGACGAGATTAAGCAAAACTATCTCAACTATCTGAACAAGACGGAGCCTTTGGCGTTGATGTTGGCGCTGGTGGAAGACAAGGCGTTGGCGATTCGGGTAGTGAGATTGGCGTTAGAGGTCGATTGGGTTTTGGGTGCGAGACTGGCAGGAGAGGTAAAGCTAGCGTTTCAGAAGGAGACAGTTGGGTTTATAGATGCTTTGGAAGTACCGAATTGGCTAAGGGTTCAGCTTTTGGGGGAAACGCGATCGGAGAATGCGATTGCTAGATTGCTCAAACTGCTGGAAGATTCTGACTCTGATGTGCGTTGGAGAGCAGCAGAGGCGTTAGGCAAGATAGGGAGTGAAGCAGCGATTCCTGGATTGCTCAAACTGCTGGAAGATTCTGACTCTGATGTGCGTGGGAGCGCAGCAGAGGCGTTAGGCGAGATAGGGAGTGAAGCAGCGATTCCTGGATTGCTCAAACTGCCGGAGGATTCTGACTCTTTTCTGCGTAGGAGATTTGTGCGTAGGATAGCACCAGAGGCGTTAGGCAACATTGCGAAGAAACACACAGAGACGATCGCTCAATACCTTCCCCACCTCCAAACCTTAATCTCACCCTATTCGGGTGAAAAAGCCTTCGATGTCATCCTCGCCATCCAAGAGAACTGCAAATACTACAACTACGAAATCTTTCAAGCCCATCTAGAAGCACAGAAACTCGATCGACAAACCCACCCAAACAGCGATCGCTCCCCCACAATCAACAACTTCCCCAACGCCACCGAAGTCAAAATCTTCGAGAACATCGATCGATATTACGAAACCCCAACTAAAGATCCGCCATCATAAAAGCACATCCTCTAACTCAGAAACCTCAAAGAGACTGAACCATGAAAGCGATCGAAACAACCGCAACGCTCACAGAAGATGGACAACTGACTCTAGACGAACCTTTGACCCTTGCTCATAACAGTCGAGTTCGCGTCATCGTCCTCATCTCCGAACCCGAAGAAGACCTCGAAGACACACCGCTTGAAGAAATTCGAGCAGGACTTTATCAAGGCTGGCAAGATGTCCTAGCCGGACGAACTAAACCTGTCTCTCAGCTTTGGGAGAACATGGATGTCGATTGATCCACCCATTCAGGTTAGGACTAGCGATCGCTTTGAAAGAGAAATTCGGCAACTCGCAAAACGCTATCGCCGCATCCGAATCGATATTCAACCCATCATCGATCAATTAGAATCCGGTGAACTGCTAGGAGATCAAATTCCCGGCATGAACTACACCCTCTTTAAAGTCAGAGTCAAAAATAGCGATGTCCAAAAAGGCAAAAGCGGCGGTTATCGCATCATCTACTACCTCAAAACAGAAGCACAAATTCTGCTCGTGACTCTCTATTCCAAATCAGACAAACCCGACATTACTGCCGACGAAGTCCGAGAAATTATCACCCGCGCTGAGACTCAATTCAACATCTCACAAGAAATTTCAGAATGAGCAATCTATCTAAATACAACTTCCCCAACGCTCAAAAAGTTCAAATCTTCGAGCAAGTGGATACCTACATCGAAAACAACCACTCTACAGACCCCGAAATCAAAACCGCGATCGCTGATCTTCAACTTCTGCTCACGCAACTTCAAACGCAGCATCCTCAAGTCACCACAGAATCCCAAGCCCTCACCGTCCTCAACGCCGAATTTACCGAAATCCAACGCTCCACCACTCATCCCCTTGTCACCCTCCGCAAACAGCTACTAAATCCAGAGCGTCATTTTCAAGCCATCAAAGCCACGTTCGCAGAAATTGTCAAACATTACCTCGAAGAAAGTGTCTGGTCAAAAGCAGCCATCACCTATCTCGATAAAATGAGTGAAGCCCCCGACGAAGGAGCCTAAATCATGCAAATCACGATCGACCTTCCCGATAATCTATCCCTGACAGAAGCAGATCTACGCCAAGAAGTCGCGATCGCGCTTTTCCAACAAAAAATCTTACTCATTGAGCAAGCTGCCTAAGTCATCGCGATGGATGTCGATGATTTTTATCAACTGCTTGTCGATCGAGGAATCCTAACGCTTCTAAACGATCCAGACGATGACCCAAACGAACTGATCCTTGCCCATTTGCGAATCTCTTTGCAGGACATCAAAGAAGGCAGAGTAAAGCCCACTTCTGAACTGTGGGATGGAATTGATGCCTGAGTCACTCGAACAGTAATCGCTCTCCCAATCTCATCTACTTCCCCGAAATCAAAATCTTTGGACAAGAGACACCTACTTCAATCTTCCGGTCTCGCGGTAAACTGATAAGACTGATTTTCGCGATCGCCTTTCGTTATGCCATCATTTTTACTCGAAGTTGGAACCGAAGAACTGCCCGCAAGCTTTGTCGATGAGGCATTGTCGCAATGGCGATCGCGAATTCCCAAACAGCTTATTGAGCTAAATTTGGCATCAGATTCAATTCAGTTTTATGGCACACCGAGACGATTAGCGATCGTCATTCAAGGCTTGCCCGCACAGCAACCAGATCAAAATGAAGAGGTGAAAGGCCCGCCCGCGCAAGCCGCTTTCAAAGATGGCAAACCCACCAAAGCAGCAGAGGGATTTGCTCAGAAACAAGGAGTCTCGATCGACTCGTTTGAAATTCGTCCAACTGAGAAAGGCGAATTTGTTTTCGTGAAAAAAACGATCAAAGGTCGAGCCATTTCAGAAATTCTCACCGAACTGATTCCACAATGGATCACGCAATTGGAAGGAAAACGCTTTATGCGTTGGGGCGATGGTGATCTGCGGTTTTCTCGTCCGATTCGCTGGTTTGTAACACTGCTCGATGATGTGATTTTACCGATCGAGATGACCAGCAATTCGATCAATTACAAGAGCGATCGGATTTCCTGGGGTCATCGCGTTCTACATCCCGATTCGATTTCGATTTCCAATCCAGAATCTTATGTATCAGCGTTAAAGTCTGCATTTGTCGAAGTGAATCCAGACGATCGCCAAACGATGATCAAGCAGCAGGCTGAAGATGCTGCAAAACAGATTAATGGTGTTGCAATCATTGATCCAAGTCTATTGCGTGAAGTCACCAATTTAGTTGAGTATCCTTCTGCGGTTGTTGGTAAATTCGATGCAGACTTCTTAGAGCTTCCCGCAGAAGTCATCACAACTGAAATGGAAAGCCATCAGCGCTATTTCCCAGTTCGTAACTCAAACAGTTCTGAACTTTTGCCCTACTTCATCACTACATCAAACGGCGATCCAAAAAAAGCAGAAATTATTGCTTCAGGAAACGAGCGAGTGATCCGAGCGCGATTGTCAGATGGAAAGTTCTTCTTCGATGCCGATCGTAAAATTCCCTTAGAAGCCTACTTACCCAAACTCGAAACAGTTACATTCCAAGCAGACCTTGGATCAGTACGATCGAAAGTCGATCGAATCATTGAGATCGCGGCTCAACTCTGCACCCAGTTGAATATCAACGATCGTGCCTCAGTTGAACAAGCTGCACTCTTGTGCAAGGCTGATCTCGTGACTCAAATGGTCGGTGAATTTCCAGAGCTTCAGGGCGTGATGGGACAGAAATATGCGATCGCTTGTGGTGAATCTGAAACCGTTGCCACTGCAATTTATGAACATTACTTGCCGCGTGGTGCAGGCGATGATTTGCCGCAAACTGTAGCAGGTCAAATTGTTGGAATTAGCGATCGCTTAGATACGCTAGTGAGTATTTTCGGATTGGGACTGATTCCAACTGGATCATCTGATCCGTTTGCATTGCGACGAGCGGCAACCGCGATCGTAAACATTACTTGGGCAGCAAGTCTAAATATTGATCTCAATCAGCTTCTAGAACAGGTTGTTTCTAGCTTTAGTACAAACTATGCTCAAGTTCAAAAGCTCTCAGCACCCGATCTGCTCAAACAACTAAAAGACTTCTTCTTACAGCGCGTTGAAACATTGTTGAAAGATGAGAAATCGATCGATTACGATCTCGTGAATGCAGTCTTAGGCGAGAACGACCCAGACTATACAGCGCGCGCTTTGCAAAATTTATTAGATGTTCGCGATCGAGCCGAATTTCTACAAACAATTCGCACTGATCAACGCCTCGCTGCTGTCTATGAAACTGTCAATCGTGCATCTCGTCTAGCCGTTCAAGGAACATTAGACAAACAGCAGCTTGATCCCGTTCCAGTGATTCGCCCCGAATTGTTTGAAAAGAACTCAGAGAAAGCTTTCTTCGCGGCACTTCAGCAGTTAAATCAAACGATGCAAGGTCAAGCGAACTATACAAAACTCGTCGAAGCTTTAAGCCAGATTGTGCCGACAGTGAGTGCGTTCTTTGACGGTGAGGACAGTGTGTTAGTGATGGATTCCAATCTCGACATTAAGCAAAATCGACTCAACCTGTTAGGTGTGCTGCGAAATCATGCAAGAGTCTTAGCGGACTTTGGAGCGATCGTCAAGAGTTAGAGGCTCAGACTGATTGCTTTGTTGTTGAGCCAATTTAGGATGTCGCTTCTGAAGTTCAATGTAGTAGTTCACTAACGCTTGAGGATCATGTCCATGCTCTTCAGAAATAGTGTGTCGAATCCTGCGGATTTCGCTGATGGCTTCATCGTTCTTCATTCTGCGCTCCAATCAACTCTAAAGGTGTCGCCAGTACGCACGTACAGCCCAAGCATAACGTTCACTCGCCGAACTCTTGCCGAGAGAAGAGTCCTTTGCTGTACCAAAAATTAAAAGCGGCTCAATCCCAGAAGCAGAACGCAGAATGACAGAAATTCGATTTCAAGCCGATGCTGGTCTCAGACAAGCGATCGTAACTGCTATCTTCGCATCGCTGGATCAATGGTTCGTTCTGGTTGTTCCTCGTCTTCGGCTTGACGCTCGACTGCTCGACGAAAGACAGTTCGAGAAAGCCGATCCTGGAAGCTATCAATATAGGTAAAAATCACAGGTACAACAACGAGAGTAAGCAAGGTTGAAGTTGCGAGTCCGCCGATAACCGCGATCGCCATTGGGCTACGAAGCTCAGATCCCGCACCCACTCCTAAAGCGATCGGGGTCATTCCGGCAATCATTGCGATCGTGGTCATCAAGATCGGACGCAAACGAGCCACACCCGAATCTAGTACTGCTCGGTAGGTCGATTTGCCCTCTTTCTGATTCAACAGCGCATAGTCAACTAATAGGATTGAGTTTTTCGACACTAGACCTATGAGCAACACGATCCCAATCAAAGCATACAAGCCCAGTTCTTTGTGAGTGACGAGCAATGCGAAAAATGCGCCACCCAATGAGAAAGGCAATGCCACCATGATCGTTAACGGATGTAGAAAATCACCGAATAGCAGAACGAGAACCACATAGATAAACACGACTGCGGCTCCCAATGCGGCTCCCACATTTCCAAAAAGTTGGCCCATGATTTTGGCGCTTCCGATTCGTTCTTGAGTTACGCCTGCGGGTAAATTTTTCAAAGCAGGTAAAGCATGCACTTGCTGCAATGCCTCACCAAGTGCAATTCCGCGTAGGTTGGCATCGACGGAAATTTGCCGAGAGCGATTGTACCGTCGAATTTGAGAAGGGCCATTGCCCAACTGAATATCGGCAACGGTTTGCAGTGCAACTAAGCTTCCATTCTGATTAGCAACCTGTAAGTTCCGAATCGTATCAATATCAGTGCGGAACTGTGGTGCGAGTTGAACGCGGATGGGAATTTGTCGATCGGGTAAATCAAATTTAGCCAAATTCGCATCGCTATCGCCCAATGTCGCAACATAAGCCGTTCGAGCAATGTTCTGAACTGAAACATTCTGATCGCCTGCCCGCGCGGGATCAGGACGAATCAGCACTTCTGGCTTTAGTAGACTTGCATTCGACGAAACCTCTACTAAACCTGGAACCTGGTGCATTTGTTGTTCTAAAGCGTTGGCGACTTGAGTTAAAGCTTGTGCATCTTCGCTTTTTAGAGCAACTGACAATTCTTTTGCCCCCCCAAAGCCTCGACCCGAAAAGCTAAGTCGCACTCCTGGAACTTGAGCGAACAAAGGACGCACTTGATTCTCAAACTCAAGCTGTGAGATCTTTCGTTCTCCTTTTGGTTTGAGCAGAACATAGAGCGTTGCAGTATTCACCGCTTGATCTGTCTGAACTGCGCTGACATTTGGGTTCTGTAGAAGTTGTGTCGTCAGTTGTTGGGCTGCTCGATCGGTATCATCCAAAGTCGCTCCCGGTGGCAATTCCAGCGCAACGACTGAAAGCCCTTGATCGGCTGTGCCAAACAATCCAATCGGCAAACTCGGAACCAGGGCAAAGCTTCCCACTAAGAACAACAGCGAAGCTCCTAACGTTAACATCCGGTTGCGTAATGCCCACTTCAGTAAAGGCTCATAAGCTTCCGCTAAACGATCGCGTCTTTGTCTTTCAGGTTGAGTCGTTGTTCCACCTCTTGCTTCATGGGTTGGCGTAAATGGAGCTGCAATGGACGGAAGCGAGTCGGATTGCCTCTTCCCATTGCGTTTAGCTTTTCTCTCTCCATGTCCTTTTAATAGATAAGCTGCCATCAATGGCGTGACCATTCGTGCAACTAATAGTGAGAACAAAACTGATGCAGCAACGGAAAGACCAAACGGGCGAAAATACTGTCCGGTTACACCTGTCATGAACGCCACAGGGCCGAAGACAGCCACGATCGACATTGTAGTTGCAACAACTGCTAATCCAATCTCTGCCGAAGCATCCAGCGAAGCTCGAAACGGAGATTTCCCCATTTGCATATGTCGCTCAATGTTCTCAATTTCTACGATCGCATCATCCACCAGAATCCCAACCACCAACGCTAATGCTAACAACGTCATATTGTTGAGCGTGTAGCCCAATGCTTTGAGAATGGCGAAAGTTGGAATTAAAGAGAGCGGCAGGGCAACAGCGGTAATGAAGGTTGCGCGTCTGTCTCGTAAGAATAGCCAAATTGTTGCAACTGCAAGGACTGCGCCTAAAACAACAGACTCGATCGAAGCTGAATAAGATTCCCGAATATAGTTCGCGCGAACATTGTTGATCAACTGTAAGCGAATGTCAGGCGGTAGTGTTTTTTGTAAATCATCTACTGCTTTGCGAACTCCTTCTTCAACCGCAACTAAAACGCTTCCATTACTGCGTAAAACTGAGAATGCAACCACAGGCTAATTGTTCAATCGTGCCAGTCGTCTAGGTTCTGCGGTTCCATCAGTCACAGATCCCAAGCTCGACAAAGGCACAAATCCGCCTTTTGGTAAAGTGATTTCATAGTTCTGCAAGGCTTGAACACTCGGCGCACTTCCGACCGTCCGAATCGTTTGCTCACTGCCGCCTAGATTGCTCCGCCCACCAGGAAGATTAATGTTAAAAGCGCGAATCTGATCATTGACTTGGTTAACGGTTAATCCATCTGCTTGTAGTCGAGTTGGATCGAGATCAACGCGAATTTCTTGATCAACTCCGCCAATCCGATTGACTTGTGAAACGCCTTGAACCACTAACAATGCCCGACTAATTGTTTGATCGACTAAGTTGCTCAGTTCAGCCGTCGATCGATTTTGCGATGCCACCGCATAAGTGACAACCGGGCCGCCCGTCGCCACATCTAAGCGCTGAACAATCGGTTCATTGATATCTTGCGGTAAATCCTGACGAATCTGAGAAATGGCGTTTCGCACATCGTTGGTTGCTCGATCGCTATTCGTTCCTAACACAAAGTTAATCTGAGTCAGCGAGGAACCATCGGTAATAGTCGAAGTAATCTCATCAATGTTACCCAGTCCCGCAACCGCATCCTCAACTCGCTTTGTCACCTGCGATTCGAGTTCACTTGGATCGGCTCCAGGTTGTATGACCGTAACATTGACTGAAGGAATATCAATATTCGGATTTTCATCAATGCCCAGAAAGGGAAACGCGACCAGTCCTGCTAAGGTCAGAACCAGAAATAGAACAATTGTCGGAATCGGGGAACGAATTGACCAAGCAGAAATATTAAATGACATACCACTAACAATTATTGTTGAGCAATGGTGACGCGATCTCCATCTTTGACATAACCCGATCCCGCAACTACCACACGATCGCCCGCATTCAATCCCTGAGCGATCTCAACCGTTGTGTTGTTCGGATCATTGCCCTGAGTCACGCCTGTTTGAACCGTTTGCGATCGCACTGTGCCATCCGGTTGCAAAACAAACACCGTCGAGCTTCCATTCGACTGAGGCAACACCGCTTTCGATGGAATCGTTAGCGCTTGCGTGGTCTGAGTTGTGATTGCGGCTCTGAGAAACAATCCCGATCGAATCGCTGGATTTTGCGGCAGATTGATTTTTATAGTAGCTTGGCGAGTCTGTGGATCAACTAAGGGCGCAATCTCTCTGACTGTTCCTTGTACGTTAATTTGCCGATCGACATCTGAAGTAATCCGAACAGGGGAACCAACCTTAACTTGCGGTAACTGTGTGGCAGGAAGCTTAATCTGTAGTTCTAAATCACCGTTGCGAATCAATCGGAACAATGGATTAGAGGTCGAAGCAACATCCCCTACTTTAGCAAGACTCTCAGCAACCACACCATTGGCAGGAGAACGCACGATCGTTTGACCAAGCTGGGCTTGTAGCCGCTGGATATCCGCTTGACTCGCTTGAATGTCCGCTTGGGCTTGTCCAATTCCTGCCTGTGCGGTCGCAACTGCGGCTCGCGCGGTCGCAACTGCGGTCGCTCGCTGTTCTAAGTCTGCCTGACTAATCGCCCCCGATTGCGCTAATTGTCGATAACGTCTTAAATTGCTCTGAGCTTCAGCTAAAGTGGCTTGTTGCTGCTGGAGAGTGGCTTGTCTTTGTCCTAAAACGGCTTGCGCTGAAGTGGATTGTGCTTGAGATTGATTTAATTGTGATCGCAGTACATCACTGCTCAAAATCGCTAGTTCTTGCCCTGACCGTACTGTCTGTCCTTCGTTTGCTAATACTTGTTGAACTTGCAAGCCTGATGCTTCTGGTGCGATCGGTAACAAATCTCGTGCCGCGACTGTTCCTGTGGCATCAATCGTGCGCGAAATCGATGCAGTTTGTACTGGGGCAACTGTGACACTTTGGGTTGATGTTGCAACGGTTTGAGGCGTAGAAACTGGACGACGGGTAATGAAAAATGCGCCTGCCCCGCCGATGAGCAGCGTCGCTAATCCGAGTCCAATCAGTCTATTTCTTTTGCCTGAGTTCGGATAGCGCAGTCTAGGAGCATCCATGAAAAACCTCCAGTCAAGCCAAATCATCGAATCGCGCCGTATCCTCAAGCTAAGACACAGAGCAATTCGCCATCTGTGCCATCAGGTAGAAGTTAGAACTGTAGAAAGACTGAGATTCTTTACACTCGTACAAAGTTAAAAATTAGCGATGTTCTGTTCTCACTATTGATAGACGATGCGATCGTAAAAAAAGCTCAGGATCGAAAGGCTCAAAGCACCTCTTATTCAAGCTGAGTCTAAAGCGATCATGTTCAGCATGCTGTCGTTGCCGTTTCTGTTGTTGATCTTTATTGTTGCTGCGATCGCGATTTGGATTGCTGGGGTTCAGCTATCGAACACGGCTGATGTTTTATCGTCACGGCTGGGATTGGGTGAAGCATTGGGCGGACTGATTTTATTAGCGATCGCGACAAATCTTCCTGAGATGGCAATTACGGTCAGTGCTGCACTTCAACACAATCTTGGCATTGCGACCGGGAATATTCTCGGCGGAATTGCAATTCAAACGGTTGTGTTAGTACTGCTCGATGTGTTCGGGATTCGCGGTCGAAAGCCTTTGATGTATCGGGCTGCTTCTCTGACCTTAGTTCTCGAAGGCTTACTGGTTATTGCGGTTCTCATTGTGGCAATTATGGCAACGCAGTTACCGAAGACTCTGATCTTTGCTCGGATTTCGCCGGGAGCATTGTTGATTGCGATTTTATGGATGATGGGATTGTGGCTGATTGGTCAGGCGCGAAAAGGATTACCGTGGCATGAGCAAGGCGATGCCCCGGACGCTCAACCCTCCAATCGAGGATTTTCTCAACAATCGAACGCGGATCAGTCAAAAGGTAAGAGCTTAACACGCACTTGGATTGTGTTTTTAGCCGCGTCGATTGTGACATTGATCGCGGGGGTAGGCTTAGAGGAATCGGGAGACGCGATCGCAAATCATTTGGGGATGAGCGGCGTTTTATTCGGTGCAACAGTGTTGGCGGCTGCGACTGCGCTCCCCGAAGTTTCGACAGGTCTTGCCTCAGTGAAGCTCGAAGACTATCAATTAGCAGTAAGCGATATTTTTGGCGGTAATGCTTTTTTACCCGTATTGTTTTTGTTAGCAACGTTAATTTCTGGTGAAACTGTTCTACCGGGAGCGGAAAAAACAGATATTTATATTGCTGGATTAGGAATTCTGCTTACTGTTGTTTATCTGTATGGCTTAATTTTTCGACCGCAAAAGCGAATATTTCGGATGGGAATTGATTCATTGATCGTTCTCTTGCTCTATGTGCTTGGAATGGTTGGTTTAGTTGCTGTTACTCGCAGTTAGCCATGAACATAAAACAGCAATCTACAGACCCATCTACGCATCAAACATTAGGCACTCAGAGAATCGAAACATTAGTCGATGGCGTATTTGCGATCGTTCTCACCTTATTAGTTCTCGACATTCAAGCGCCCGAAGCCACTTCAGAAATGGACTGGTTGAGAAAGCTTTGGGAACTGAGAGAGAATATCTTCTCTTATCTCGTTAGTTTTATTGTTCTGGGAACGTTTTGGTATGGTCATACGATCGAGTTTCACTATGTCCAACGCTCCGATCGCATTCACATCTGGCTGAATCTAGTTTTTCTCCTGTGTATTGCATTTATTCCTTTTTCAGCTTCTCTCATCGGGCAGGATGGACAACTTCACACTGCCAGCGTTGTTTACGGATTGAATCTACTTTTAACTGGAATTGTGCGCTATTGGCACTGGTACTACATCACATCCGGGCATCGCTTAGTAGATGTCGAGATGGAACTTCGCTTGATTCGGACGATTCGACGACGCTTTTTAATGGTTCCATTCGCTTATCTACTGGCAATCTTTGTTTCATTGCTCAACACCAGAATCGGCTTGCTCCTTTATGCTCTAATCCCCGTTCTCTACATTCATCGTGTGCGAGGATCAAGCATTGCGACATCCGTTAAGCGTCAAACGCCTGACATAGAGTAATTTTTCATAGAGTAATCTTTCAAAGCTCGTTAGCTCCGCATTGTTTTCTTAACCAATTCCAAGAAAGCAAAAGCAGCAGGCGGTAATAGTGCATCTGAGACAACCGCAACATTGATCACTCGGAACAATGGAACGGGTAAGCTGTACACTTTGACTCCTGTTGGAATCGGCTCCGCTGCTAATCGAGGGCTGACTGCCGCTCCCAAACCTTTTGCAACCATACTGACGATCGTGGCATCCGATCGAACCTGATAAGTCGCATGAAGCGTAATTCCATAGCTTGCACAATGGGCGTACACCATCGCATCACAGCCATCATTCTCAGGAGCCATAATCAGCGGATGCAAGGTTAATTCTTTCCAGTCTAACGTTGGCTTCGATCGCTGAAATCCTGGCGGAAATAGTACCACAAACTCATCGCGCATAATCTCCCAAGCCTTGAGATCCGAGCCAACGGGTGCGTAGGTAATTCCGATCTCTGCCCGTCCTTTGTACAAATCTTCTTCCACATTCGGTCGATCATCATGTTCAGTCAGGGTAATCGCGATCGCAGGATACCGACGGCAAAACTCAGCGAGTACATCCGGCAAAATATGAGTTGCAGCACTCCGAAACGAAGAAATTCGCAGATGTCCCCCCTCCAAACCTTTCGCAAGATTGGCTTGTTTTGCCATATCATCCACGATGTTCAGAATTTGATGAGCGCGATCGACAATCTGTTCACCGACAGGAGTAGGATGCGCCCCATATCGACCTCGCGACAGCAATACAACGCCTAACTCAGCCTCTAAAACTCCGATCGCATAGCTCACCGCAGATTGCGACAATTGAAGTCGAAGAGCAGCTCCGCTAAAACTGCCACACTCAACCACCGCAGCGAAAATTCGTAGGTGTGAAAGTTTAAGTTGACTTAAGCGATCGAGACTCATACCAATCACCGAGTTTCACATCTCTGCATTGTCGCAAAAAAGGAAAATAAATCACCTGAGTATCCATCGAATGCACTGATACATGAGATTCACCCTATCGTTTGCGGTTTCCAACGCGGATTCGTCACGATGAATAAGAGCAATTCTAATCAAGTTTTGCGAACTGCTATCAAGTGAGTCTATGACTGCGATTTCTAAACCGCAACACGGTCAGGGTGTGTTCTTGTTGATTTTGACTACCGCAATTTGGGGAACTTCTTTCCCATTGCTCAAAGGGGTGCTGAACGATTTGCCGACACCCGTTATTCTGGCAAGCCGATTTACAATCGCCGCAATCGCATTCTCTCCTTACCTCCGTCATCTCAATGCTAAGTTGCTGCAAGATGGCGCAATTCTTGGCGGACTTTACTTTGCTGAATGTTTGTTAGCGCTGATTGGCTTAGAGTCTATTTCTGCAAACCGCTCTGCTTTTCTGATTAGTTTGAATGTGATCCTAGTCCCGTTATTCGGCGCGATTTTGGGACGAAACTTACCCAAGCGGATCTTAGGCGCAGTCGGAATTGCGATCGCAGGAATTAGCATTCTGTCCTGGGAAGGGGGCGGGTTTGGATCTGGGGATGTTCTAACTTTAGCGTGTGCGATCGGGGTCGCCTTGTACATTCTGGCAATGGAAGCCATCACACCAAAACATCCTACAATGCCGCTCGTTGCAGTTCAGCTTGCAGTTGCAGCAGTGTTAGGTATCAGTTGGTCACTCCTACAGGGAAATGCACCTTTTGCTGGAGTTGCAGCGCATTTTAATATCTTGCTGTATGTTGGCGTGATCATTACAGCAGTTCCGATCTGGACTCAAACCCAAGCACAGCGATGGGTGAGCGCGTCTGAAGCTGCATTGCTTTACACTTTAGAGCCTGTGTTTGCAAGCATCTTTTCGTTCTTCTGGCTGGGCGAATCTTTAGGCATTCGAGGCTTTTTAGGTGCAGCATTGATCCTGTCTGCGACATTGATTAGTCAGGTTCCTCTCAAAGTCCGATCTGTGAAACACTCTTAATCGTCTCGCTCCTCAATCTGGGCACTCTAACAGCGTCCATGATGATCCTTGAAGCACTTCGAGGATCATTGTTTTGAGGAGAATTGAATGATCCGAGTGAGAAAATCCAAACTAAGATCGCTAAAATTCACGATCTTAGTTCTATTGAGTAGTGCAATCCTGGTTTTTAGTCATCGCGCGATCGCTCAACCCGCCCCCACTTTTGAAGCCTCCGTTCTTAGCGAAATCAACCAAGTCCGCGCCAACCCAAAAGCCTACGCGGAATGGTTAAACACCCAAAAACGCAACTATCAAAATAACATTCTGCGCCTTCCCGGAAATGAGCGCGTTTTAACCCACGAAGGACTCTCCGCGATGAATGATGCGATCGCATTTCTTCGCACTGCCCCAACCCTTCCACCGCTTTCCTCATCGCCAGAACTCTCAAACAGCGCCCGCAACTTCGGCAAAATTGATAAAAAATACGATCGCATTTCGGGTTCAGTTGCAGAACTCAGAAGCCGCACCCAAAAAACATCAAAGGCAACTGTTTTATTGATGGTTCTCAATGATGGCGATCGCAATCGCAGCGTTCGGACATCTTTGTTTCAACCGAACTATCAAAGCGCTGGAATTGCTTGTAGAATCCCCTTGAATCTCAGCCAGTTTTGCATTCTGGCTCTGTCTAGTCCTCCTCAGCAAGAAAGTCGCCCTACACAGTCCGCGCGACAGCCAGAAAGACCCGTACAAAGAGCCGCCGAAAAACCAGAAAGCATCGCTGAGATTGAGCAAGCGATCGTGGATGAAACCAATCGACTCCGCGCCAATCCTCAAGCCTACGCTGCCGAACTTGCTGAACTAAAGCAGTACTTCCAAGGCAATCTCTTAAAGCTTCCAGGACATCCAGCGCTAGAAACACAAGAAGGCGTAGCGGTCGTCAATGAAGCCATCCGAGATCTCAAGGCAACGGCTCCAATTTCCGCACTTACCGTATCGCAAGGCTTATCGCTTGGCGCACGCGATCACGTACTCGACATCGGGCCCAAAGGAAAAGCGGGGCACTATGGAACTGATGGCAGCGATCCGTTTGTTCGAATCAATCGATATGGAACTTGGCAAGGCAGTGCAGGCGAAAATATCAGCTTTAGTCCGATCGCGACTGCGAAATGGCACGTTAGACAGTGGATGATTGATGATGGTGTGAAAAGCCGAGAACACCGCAAAGCACTGTTGAATCCTGGCTATCGGCTAACCGGGACAGCGTGCGGTGCTCATGCAGTTTATGGTCAAATGTGCGTCATGACCTACAGCAAGCAATACATCGAAGGCAACATTCAAGGCAGACGATAGCGACAAAAAAAAGAGGGACATCGATCGATGTCCCCCTATAGCTGATGTGAGAAACGAAACTAGCTAGCAATATACTCGCGCACACTCGCTTTGCGACGACGCAAGTGATCCAATGCTTGACGCTCAAGCTGACGAACGCGCTCACGGCTGAGATTTAAGCGATCGCCAACCTTCGCAAGCGACAACTCATACCCATCCCGCAAGCCATACCGCAAGCTTAGAACTTCTCGCTGCTGCGGAGTCAGATCCGTCATCAACGTCTCAAGATCCTGGCGCAGAAGCTCTTGAGTCAGATACATATCCGGTGAAGGGCCATCATCTTCGAGCAATTCCTGAAGCTCTGTATCTTGGTTATCTCCGACGCGCAGATCGAGCGAAACAGGCTGGCGAGACAGCATCAGAAACTCGCGAATCTGCTCCGGCTCAAGCTCTAATTCTGCTGCAATCTCAGCGGCGGTCGCACTCCGTCCAAGCGTCTGTGCTAACTCACGCTGAACGCGCTTGATCTTATTGAGCTTCTCGGTGATGTGAATCGGTAGGCGAATCGTGCGGGCTTGTTGAGCGATCGCTCTTGTGATCGCCTGACGAATCCACCAGTACGCATAGGTCGAGAATTTATAGCCGCGAGTCGGGTCGAACTTCTCAACCCCGCGCTCTAAGCCAAGCGAACCTTCTTGAATCAAATCTAAGAATTCGAGATTGCGCTTCTGGTACTTCTTGGCGATCGAGACGACTAATCGCAAGTTCGCTTCGATCATCTTCTGCTTCGCCCGACGACCGCGCTGAAGGATGCCGCTTAACTCAGAATCGCTGAGATGAACGTGCTCAGAAAACTCTTGCAGCGTCGGCTCGTGACCTAGCTTTTTCGCAAGCTTCTCTTTCTTCTCTTGCAGCGTCATCATCTGCTGAACTTGCTTTCCGTAGAGAATCTCCTGCTCATGTGTCAGCATTGGCACACGACCAATTTCATGCAGGTAGGTACGCACCATATCGGCGCTGTAGGTGGACTTGGGAGCGGATTTAGATTTGGTGTTGGCAGTAGCCATGTGCAGTCAACTCCGTGAAATGAAAACGATGGGGGGCGGCGAAAATCTAATAGTTTAGAGGAAAAACTGATGCGCTCAGGGTGGGGCATTCCTGCCCACTCTGAAAAGGTCAACCTGAACTGAAGGGGATAAGGTGAAGGTCTACGCTGTAAACCTGACGGTCAGCGGGAAAGTGAAGTTCCTATGTCGAAGTCACATCGACTTTAATCTAATAATAGGACGAACTCTAACAAAAGTAAAGAGCCTCGCAGGAATTTCTGGCTAAATTTCAGGAAATATTCAGCTTGGGAGAACAGAACGCGAGGCATGATGGAAATGTCCAAAATTAGGCTAGAAATCTCTTTGATCACTTCTCTATCATGCCGGCTCTGTAAGGTGATGAATAGATGCTCCGGTGGGGGATAACCGTACCGTTTTTAACACGGAGAGTAGTGATCTCTGACTCGGCAGTTTTACGAAAGTTCCGAAGCTCCAAAACTAGCTTTACCCAAGGCTTTCATGAGTTTGAGGAAAAAGAAATTGCGATAGTTCTGAGCAAAATTTGTGCGAGTCAGATTGATAGAAATCTACTTTAATTTTTAGATGTGAAAATACAATGACATTCGGATGACGATCGAGTAGAAAAACGCGATCGCGAATCATTGCAGGTATATCTACATCGACTGATGAATCGTCACCAATTTGATAGAAATAGCACTTATACTCAACGAATTTTTTTGCCCGTTGGTTAGGCTGGCAGGTAAATCGATTCCTACAAGGAAGAAAGTTTATGCTGACCGTCGCCGAATCTCGACCCACAGAACGCGCTCAATTTATCCGAAAGACCTATTTGCACTTAGCGGGAGCCGTTGGCGCATTCATTGTTCTCGAAGTTCTCCTCTTTCAAACTGGAATCGCAGCCGCAATCACTCAATTTTTTGCTTCAAGTCGGTTTACCTGGCTAGCAATTTTGGGAGCGTTTGCACTGTTAGGTTGGTTGTCTCGATCGCTTGCTGCAAAAGCTGATTCGATCCAGACTCAATACGTGGGTCTAGGACTATACATAGTTGCAGAAGCGCTGATTTTTGCTCCGATTCTCTACATCGCAGCAACCTTCTCTGATCCAAGTGTGATTCCAACTGCTGGAATTTTGACACTGCTACTGTTTGCTGGACTTACAACGATCGCATTTACCACGAAGAAAGATTTCTCGTTTTTGGGTGGCATCTTAACGATCTGCGGATTTGTCGCACTCGGCTTGATTATCTGTAGCGCGATCTTCGGCTTTACGCTTGGCTTGATCTTCTCGGTGGCAATGGTAATTTTTGCTTCAGTTGCCATCTTGTATGACACCTCGAAAGTCATGCACCACTACGCCACACATCAATATGTCGCAGCTTCCCTGGAGCTATTTGCTTCGGTTGCGTTGCTCTTTTGGTATGTGCTGCGGATTGTAATGTCGATGTCTTCACGCCGCTAGTTTTCAACCGTCGCTGAATTCCCAAGCGTAGATCGACACTTGGGAATTTTTTTATTCCAACTCTGAAATTGCGCGATTGCTTGCTGCTTGAAGCATTGCCTTCAGGCTTTGCGGTTCTGGATAAGCAGGAGTCGGACGCTCGAACTTCAGCGTTTGGCTCGTGAACTTGGGCAAAATCTCGCGACAGAACGCATCAGCCGCCTTCGATCGATAGCGAGTCGGATTGATAATCACCGATAAATTGCGCTTCACCACCACATCATCGATTCGGGCGCGATGCAGCATTCCCATTTGTAGCTCTTTCTCGATCGCTGAAACCGACACAAACGAAGCTCCTAAACCCGATTGAACTGCGTTCTTAATCGCTTCGATCGAGTTGAGTTCCATCTCAATTTTTAAGCGGCGCGTCTCAATGCCACAACGTCCTAGAACTTGGTCAATCACCTTGCGAATCGTGGATTGAGAATCGAGCGCAATGAACTGTAAACGATACAAATCATCTTTCTGAATCGTTTCTAATCGAGCTAGCGCGTGAGTGGGAGGCAAAATCAGCGCGAGTTCATCCTCGGCATAGGGAATAATTTCGAGAGAATCCTGAAGCTCTGGAGAGATCTCCCCGCCAATAATTGCCAAATCGATCTGACCATTCGCCACACTCCAAGATGTTCTGCGTGTGGAATGCACATGCAACTGAACCGCCACATCTGGATATTGCTGCCGAAACAATCCAATCATACGCGGCAACAAATATGTTCCCGTTGTTTGACTTGCACCGATAATCAGAGTGCCACCCTGGAGATTTTGCAAATCTTCGACCGCGCGGCAAGTTTCCTGACAAAGCGTTAAAATTTTCTCACCATAGCTTAAAAGCAGATGTCCCGCCTCAGTTAATTGCGCCCGTCGCCCACCTCGATCAAACAACGGCACATCGAGTTGTCGTTCTAGATTTTGGACTTGCAGACTGACCGCTGGCTGAGACACATATAAACTATCAGCAGCCCGTTTGAAGCTACCCTCAGACGCGATCGCTTTCAAAATACGTAACTGATCTAGAGTGAAAGGAAGGTCAGACATACGGCTAAACCTGAAGTGTGAGGAGCTTAAAGTACACCGGGAGAGCGAATGCGTTCACTCTAAACTGTCAAGTCAGCTAGATACTGTGAACAATTGTGAAGAAAATCGAGAAAACCGTTGTGCGATCGCACTCAGTCGAATCTCCTTGAATAATAGACGTGGCAAGTATTGTACAGAACGATGAGCAAATCAGCCTATGAACCAGGAAGTTATTCGGGACTTTCTGAATGTACCAGGAATCGTGGGGATCGCCCTACTCAGTGGACACTCTCAGCCAGTTTTTTATAGCCGCGATCCTGCATTTACTCAAGGACAGGCAGAATTGCTGTCTCAAGGCATTCTACAAGTTGTGGAAACGATTCCGCCTGAATACGAGGTGCTAGAGTTTCGATTTGCTCAAAATCAAATCGTGCTGCATCGATTTGCCCAGAATTTCGTTGCGCTTGTGATCAAAGATGATTCTCGTGTCAATGAACAGTTTGCGGGTGCATTTCAGAAATTACGAGCGTGGATCGAAGCGAATCCTACGATCGCCCTTGAGCAATTTCAAGCTTTGCCTTCTGCTCCTTCACCAAAACTCAAAGATTTAATTGATGCTTTTAATCAGTTAAACCAGTTCACTACGAAATATCTGGGCGTTGCGGTGATTACTAATTATCTCAAACGTAGTCGTCCCGCTATGGCATGGATGGAGCAATTTCAAATTACTCGATCGGGACAAATTAGCTTTGTGGGGGAACTCTCAGGGTTAGAACAAGCGGTGAGCGCTCAAGAACACGAATGGTTTCGCAGTTGGGTCGCGCAATTTATCCACCGCTGTTCCCAAGCGGTGCGTGATTATGCCGTTCTCGTCGAGCAAAACGCCCTCACCGACCCCCAAAAAGCCCTCCTATTGCCCTAACGATCATGGTGAAAACGGTACGACTTGAACCGATTGCACAAGACAGCGCGATCGAAACAATGGGGAATCTCCTCTCGGTTCTGATTAACAAGGATTTGGATGTCCTCAAGGAATGTGGCGGTCGTGGAATGTGTGCGACCTGTCACGTTTACGTGAGAGACGGGATGGAATCCCTGACCCCGATTAATCGTCGAGAGCAACGCGCTTTAGAAGTGATTACGTCCTGCAAAACAAACTCGCGATTGGCATGTCAGGCAAGAGTGATGGGCAGCGGGGTGATTGTGGAACTGCCGCCGGGGATGTACATCAATTCGATCAAGGATATCGAAGCGCTGATCGGGCGGAGAGCCGAACAAGATTTATTGCACCCGCTAACTGGGCAAATCCTAGTTGAATCAGAGAAACTAATTACTCGATCAATGCTGAAGAAAATCGAGGACACCACCAGTTTTAATATGTCAAATTATTTCTCCAATTCTTCTGGCGTTTAGATTGACCAGAAACAGGGAACGATTCAAACAAATCCAATTCAGAACCATTATGTTGAGCCAGATCCAGCGGTTAACTCAAGAAACCGAGGGACGCTACGCCACCGATGAAGAACTCCGTTTTTTAGCGGAATATGCTCGATCGTTTGAGTTGCGCGTCCAAACTTACCAGAAATTGCAAGCCTGTGAAGCCGCGATCGTGCAGCAGGTACAAGCCAAAATGAGAGCGATCAATCCGATGTTGTTTCGTCAAGGCAACGAGGATTTAACCAATAAATGGAAGCGTGATACCTTGCGAGTTTTGCGCTACTCTTCGGCGGCGATGCTGATCGACGATCCAGAGTCAATGCGAGAGCGCTTTCTGTTTTGGTTTCAAACAATCATGCGGGCATTTAACGCTCAGAAAAGTTGTGGTGTGACTTACACCGTAATGCAAGACGTGATCAAACAAGTTTTAACGCCGAATGAAGCGAGTTTGATTTTACCAATTTTGGAAGTGAATCGCCGGATGCTCGGAACCGTCTAAATCCAAATTTCTGATTTGGGCATACTGAAACCAATCAGCGCAACCGTTGTCGCTTCACTTTACATTTTTTCGGTTTTTGTGTTATTCGATTGAACCCCTGTAAAACTTATGACAGTCGCACTTTCCCATCAAACCTCTGCGAAGCTCAAGAATCCTAAGAAACACAATCACTACGGATTCAAAGACTTCTACCAATTCGATCCCGACAAAGGCACGATCGTAGATTGGAACAATAGCCAAAACATCCTGACCTCTGAGGATTTCATTGTTGGATTAGTGGAGGGACTCGAAGAAGAAGTTGGAGATGCTTCCGCTGCCACAATGTACACGATCGGGTGTGAGTGGGGGCAAAAAGATGCTTTCTTTTTCGAGAAGTGGTTTGAGAAAGAATACGATCGCCCGATGCGCCAAACGAACCTAATGTTTCTGTTGGAAACCTGGTGGTGGTCGCTTACGGCGCAAGGTTGGGGGCGTTGGGAAGTGGATTTAGGCGATCGTAAACAGGGATTCATGTTTATCAACGTCTTTGATTCCGCAGTTGCTCGGACTCTAGGCGATGTGGGTAAACCTGTTTGCTTCTTGTATGCCGGACTGTATGCGGGATTCTTTACCGAACTGGTGAAAAAACAGCTTAGCTGCATTGAGATTCAGTGCTATTCGATGGGCGAAACGTACTGTAAGTTTCTTCTGGGCGGACAAGAGCGAATCGATGCGGCATCGTTTTGGCTGAATGAAGGCGCAACTGCAAGAGACATCGAAAAACGACTGAGAGCGGGAGAACTCATCAAATGATTTCAACGCTCGGCTCCCAAGATACTCAGAAATGGCTTCATTCCTCGGTTCAATCCTTTTTCACCACTTGCAACTGGGAAAACGAAACCGTTGCAGCACGATCGACTCCACAAGATGTTCAACGGCTCGAAGAAGCGGCAGCGATCGAGTCCTTCACAGAGCTCTCTTTTGATTTGCGAGTCCGTCAATTTTTCGCCGCTGTGAACTGGGAAGGAACCACGATCTCTCAATCTCCTGCGTTTGAAGAACCTGCACCAGAACCGACCAACGGTTTTACCTTGACTGATTTTTCTGATTTGTTCTGATTCCCTCATAACGCTTATGCACTCTCCTATCGATGGCATCTTTGACGAAGCCGAAAACCGCTACCTCAAACCCGAAGAACTGCAAACCGTCGGGCACTATGTCGCCTCGATCGCAGAACGCATAAGCGCATATCGGGCACTACGCGATCAAGAACTTGAACTGATTCAGCAAGCCGCTGACCAACTCCAGCTAGAGATGCCCAGTATCGAAACCGCTGCACTAGAGCGAGCGATCAAAAACGGAATGCTCACTTTGCGGCACTGTGGAATGGCGATGCTGCTAGATGATCAGAACTTCGTGCAGCAGCGGCTCTTAAATTGGCTGAAAGACTCGATCGAGCTTCATCAAACTCAGAGCGGGGAAGCTGCTTTTTTTCAATTGATGAAGCAGCAACTCCGACTTTCGCTCAACGCGCAACAAGTCGCGCTTTTAGAACCCTTTTTCAGCTTGGTTGAAACTGTAATTCCAGCCCAAGAATCAGAAGAAATGCTCACCATCGCAGGAATTTTTTAAGACTATGATTTCTGTTAGCGATTTACTAATCAACGATCGTCTTCCCGCAAACTATTACGCCAGTGATGTGTATGTGCGGGGCGACTTGGAAATGGGCTTGCTCGAAAGTCGTCGCGGCGATCGATTGCTCTCACTGCCTGAAACCTTGATTCAAGCGATCTACGCTGGACTCGATAAAGAAACAGGTCAGGCTTCTCGGTTGGTTTTGTTTAACTGCGGACGCTGGTGGGGCAAAAATTTTATCAATCGCTTCCGAGATGAAGTGAGTGATTATTATGGAACGCCGATGGTTGAGATGCAGATGGCGGAATTTTTGCAAGCCTTGAAGCAGTGCTGGATTACTTACGGTTTGGGTAAGTTGAGTCTCGATCAGACCTATCACGATCGAGGCTTTTTGATCGTTGAAACGCAGTATTCGCCGTTTGCTCGATTGGCGACAGATGCTCAATTGCCGTCTTGTTTTCTTGAATCGGGAATGTTGTCCTCGATCTTTAGTCAGCTTGCAGGTCGGGACTTACATTGTGTGCAAACGCGCTGTGAATCGATGGGAGCAGATCGCAATCTATTTGTGATTGGTTTGCAGAAACGGCTTGAACCTGCTGAAGTTCTGGTCGAAAAACAGCTTGATCATGAATCGATTTTGCCTCGTTTGTTTAGCACGAGGTAAGTGGCGGATGTGTCTACTCTGTTGAGTTCTGAAGTTAAACAATCGGAATATCGCATCTTAGGGTTGGTGGGTCGAGGACAATTTGGGCGCGTGTACTGTGCTCTACATCGTCAAACGGGCGAATTTGTTGCCCTCAAAGCACTCGATCTTGCGACGTTGCCAACGCATCAATTTTTGCGAGAATTGCGGTTTCTCGTGACGCTTCAGCATCCGAATATTGTAATGTGTCAAGCGATCGAGCATTTGCGCAGGAAACGATTTCTCGTGATGGATTATTGCGAGGGTGGCACACTGCGGCAGTTGATGGAAAATCATGAGCGGCTGCATCCTGCGCTGAGTGTGAAGCTGGTGTGTGATGTGCTGGCGGGATTGGAACACGCACACAGCCAGAAGGTCGTTCACTGTGATATCAAGCCGGAAAACATTCTGCTGAGTTTGAGTGCAGAAGGATGGGTGGCGCGGATTTCGGATTTTGGAATTTCGCGGTTGGGTCAAGAGATTGCGCCTGAAGCCACAAATTTGACTGGATCGCCTGCGTATATGGCTCCAGAGCGGTTTTATGGTCAGTATTCGCACTCAACAGATTTGTACGCGGTTGGCATTTTGCTATTTGAATTGCTGGTGGGGTATCGTCCATTCTCAGGACTGCCAGCGGAACTGATGGCGGCTCACCTCAATCAGCCTGTGAAGATTCCTGCAAATATTCCAACGCGGGTACAAGGTGTAATTTTTACAGCGCTTGAGAAGTTGAAGGCGCGAAGATTTCGGTCTGCGGCTCAGATGCGCGAGGCGTTGGAGTTGGCGGTGCAAGATCGAGCTGAGTTTCAGTTAGAAGGTCAAAATTTCGCGATCGTTCCCAAAGTTTACTCACCTGTGATTTTGCGGGAAGAACGATCGCTCTATCCGATTGAGCAAATCGGAATTACAGAAGTGACCCCTTTACCGGAGTACGATCGCTATCTTCGTCGATCGATATCGATTTTTCTCAGTCAGTCTCAGACGTTGCAATCGCGATCGTATCTGATGGGATTTTTCGATCAACGAGGCGGAAAAGCATCACCGATCGCGACCGTTGCAGAACCGATTCGAGAATTGATTGTTCGCGCTCAAGAGTGTTTTGCGGTAACGGAACGATCGATTTACAAACTTTCCGAGCAGGTTCCGCAGTTGTTGACTCGACTCTATCAACCTTCTCGAATTGCGATCGCGCCGCATGGAAACTGGATGGCAGTAGCAACTCTAGGCAGCGACGAGACAGCAAAACTCTTAAGCTTTTGGACACTTCCACACCCAAAATTGATGCAGCGTCCTACGATTTGTGAGTCAACTTTGGGCGAGTTGATCACACTGATTGCAGTGCATTCTCGTCATGTGGCGCTGATTTCGAGAGACGATCGCGCAACTCGATTTGATTTTTTTAATCGACGGGGGCAGGCATTTGGGACGCTCAATTTACCTGTGCAACTCAAGCAAGTTTTTGAAACGCCTAAATTCTACTGTCTAGTTGCAACTGAAATTGGACATGAGCGATCTCTGTTATTGATTCACCTCAAACCTTATCGCTTGATTCGGATCGCGATCTCAATCCGTCCTAAATTTGTCGCTGCTTTTTCTTGGGGTGTGGTGGTTTGTGATGAGAACCAATTGAGCGCGATCGATTACGAGGGGCAGCAGATTGGGCGATCGAAAATTCCGCCGCATCCTTGCGCGATCTCGGCATATGGAGAAGATGGATTGGCGATCGCGACGTGGCATCAGGGACAGAGCAAGCTTTACACACTAAATCTTGAAGCGATTCGTTCTGCTAACTTGTAAGCTAGATCTATTCTTCAGAGTTAGTTGGGTATGTCTTTTGACTGGTTGACCTCTAGCCATTTCACTATGTTTGGGTGGCTTGCTGGGTTTGCGATCGCGCATAGTGGGCTGGCATCATTGCGGATGGCGGCAGAAAAACGCATCGGCGCGAGACTGTATCGAGTGATCTTTGCGCTGGTGAGTCTGGGAATTGCAGTTCCGATGCTGATTTATTTTTTCAATCATCGCTATGACGGATTACAGCTTTGGACGGTTCAAGGTGTTCCTGGTGTCGAGTCTGCGGTGTGGATACTGTCGGCCATTTCATTCGTCTTTCTCTATCCCGCGACGTTTAATTTACTAGAGATCGCAGCGGTGCAAAAACCGCAAGTGCATTTGTACGAAACTGGGATCATTCGGATTACGAGACATCCGCAAATGGTCGGACAAATCATTTGGTGTGTGGCGCATACAGTATGGATCGGAACCAGTTTTATGGTTGTGACCTCGATCGGGCTAATTCTGCATCACTTATTTGGGGTGTGGAACGGCGATCGACGGTTGGCGCTGCGGTTTGGTGAGGCGTTTGAAGCCGTAAAAGCAAGGACTTCAATCATTCCGTTTGGGGCGATCGTTCAGGGCAAACAGTCGCTCGAACTCAAAGAGTTTTTACGTCCTGCGTACCTCGGTGTGGCAGCGTTTACGCTGTTGTTTTGGTGGCTTCATCCGATCGTAATTCGTGCATCTGGGAACGTACCCTGGTAGCATGATCCCAAGCCTTAGCAAAAAACAAATAATATTTTTTGGAGAACTATGCAAGCAGGAATTAGTGAAGGGGCGTTTAGACAAGAAGTTCTTAAATCTGACACCCTTGTTCTTGTGCATTTTTGGGCCCCTTGGTGTGGTATCTGTCGGCTGATCGAACCCTCGCTGAATCTACTCTTAAATGAGTATGGCGATCGATTAAAGCTGGTTGGTGTTAACGCAGATGAGAATCTGAAGCTGGCAAATCAGTATCGAATTACAACGCTGCCGACGGTGTTGCTGTTTGAAGGGGGTCAAGTGCTGCATCGGTTAGATACGTATCAACGGCGCGAGGAGCTACGATCGATTCTTCAAGAGATTTTGGTTGCGCCTGTGAGTGCAGCGATGGTGAAGCGTCTATAGTTACGATTAAAAAAATAAGTTTGAGGCGATCGAATTTCGTTCGATCGTCTTTTTTATTAAACAACTCCAGCATTTTTTAATTCTGCCCATCACCGATTTGAAGTGGCCGGATTAGCAACCAAACCAGGCGTAGAAACATTCTGGGTAAACAATGTGACGGTTGACACATTAGTCCGAAATTCATAGTGTGTTCTAATGCGTATATTTCTTCTACTCGCTTGGCTGAATGGGCTTCTATCTTTGCTTGTGCCTCAAGTTACTGTTGTTCAAGTTGTGCCCGATAGCACTTCAGATCTAAAGTTACAGCCTGATCGGATAGTACAAAAAAATTAATTGCAGGTGGAACCGCAGAAAGTCGTAATCTTTTTCATAGTTTCGATCGCTTTTCGCTCAACTCAGGACAAACCGCCGTTTTTGCGCCAGATTCGTCGATCGCGAATATCATTACGCGCGTCACAGGAAATGAGATCGCGAAAATCGACGGCACGATCGCGGTTAATGGGAACGCCAATTTATTTCTAGTGAATCCGAACGGAATCACCTTTGGACAAAGTGCTTCACTTGCAATTAACGGGTCATTGAATTTGCTAAGTTGCTGAGACAAACTCAGCTTCAGAAATCGGCTCAACTGTTAGCTAGATCGTTTGAAGAAGCTCAACAACTTCACCACGATCGATCAGCATCTTTCGCGATCGGAGAACTCGGACATCTCTACGAGCAAACTCAACAATGGCAAAACGCGCAACAACTCACTCAGAAAGCACTGAACATTGCGAAAAGCATTCAAGTTCCAGAACTCACTTATCAATGGGAATGGCAGTTAGGGCGAATTCCCATTGATAAAAAGGAACTGCAAGCCGCATCAGTTCCCTACACACAAGCAGTTGCGACTCTGCAATCACTCCGACAGGATTTGATCGCGATTGATCAAGAGGTGCAGTTTTCATTTCGGGAGCAAGTTGAACCTGTTTATCGAGAACTTGTCAATCTGTTGCTGCAAGGGAATGTTTCTCAGAACAATCTCACACAGGCGCGACAAACGCTCTCAGTCACTCCGAAAAGCTCAACTTTCATTACTCAAACAGCAAAAATATGAGCATTCGTTCTATTGCTCGTCTTTCGTCTTAGTTGGCAACTGGCAATAGGCTGAAGTTTCATCAAAGCTTTATCGTATTTCCATTAGGAACAATTTACACTAAGTACGCTCAAGCCTATCTCTCTACAAATCTCATGAAAGCTCTGAAAGCACTCGATCGCACGGCATGGTTTATTGTTTCACTTTGTGTTCCATTTGCTACCGTAAATTCTACTAAAGCTGCATGGGCACAAATGATCGAACCGCCCCCAGGACAACCTGCACCACAATCAACCACAAGCGGCGGAACTTGTCCGATCGCATCTACTTGTCTACAACAGCCTAAACAATCCACTCCCTTTACTGAGATCGCTTCATCTGAATCAGTTGAACTAACGATGCACAATCGTCTTACCGTTTGTGTGTATGTTCCACCAACTTATGCCAAAACACTTGAATTTAGTTTGTTTGATCAAAATCGCAAAGGAATCTATCAGACTTCGATCGAGATCGACGAGCGCACCGGATTTATTCCGATTTCTTTACCGTCTTCGGCTCCTGCATCGAGTCAGAATCAGCCCTACTACTGGATAGTTGCCTTAGTTTGCGATGCTGGAGAACGCACAAACGATTGGATTACAGGGGGATGGATTCAGCAAAAATCGATTAATCCGGTTCTTCAGCAACGATTGAGTCAGGCAAAGCTAATTGAGCAAATTCAATTGGCGGCAAAATCAGGGTATTGGTATGAAGCAGTAGATGCTTATCTGCGATCGCAACAAGCAAAGCCAAGTAATCCTCAAATCAGTAAAGTATGGGAAGATTTACTGGAGTCCGAGAACCTAAAAGGACGTGCATTTGATAAATCTTTCCGTCTCATTGCAATTCTGCCTCAGAAGTAATCATCGGTCTTTTTTTACGCGTAAAAGAACGGCTTCTCTACTCGCACAGTAAGCAGAGTAAAGTGCTTGAGCTACGATCTCTTTACTCAGACCTTATTGCATTCGATCGATAGTACGATATTGAACTGCCTCCGCCACATGATGCGCCTGCAAATCGTCGTCACCTGCTAAATCTGCGATCGTTCTTGCGACTTTGAGAATGCGATCGCTTGCTCGAACCGATAAACCCAAGCGGCGAATCGCATTTTCTAACAGCGATCGCGTCGCGTCATCGAGCTTGCACCATTGCCGTAAATGAGCGCTCTGCATTTCAGCATTGCAGCGTAAAGCGGTATCTTTGAACCGGATTGCAGCTCGATCGCGGGCTTGTTGAACTCTTGCTCTCACCGTTTCCGAATCTTCTCCAGTCGGTTGCTGCGTAATCTCTTCAGGCTTGAGCCGATTCACTCCAACTTGCAGATCGATTCGATCCATCAACGGGCCCGACAATCTCGCCCAATATTGCTCTCGCGCTCTCGGTGAACAAGTGCAAGGCTGCACCGTATCCGCATAAAACCCACAGGGACAAGGATTTGTACTTGCAACTAAAGTAAACTGTGCTGGAAACGAAACTGATTGTCGAGTGCGAGAAATGGTCACCGTTCCATCTTCCAACGGCTGTCGAAGAAACTCCAAAACATCCCGCCGAAATTCTGTTAATTCATCCAGAAACAGCACACCCCGATGAGCCAGCGAGATTTCGCCAGGACGGGGAAAGCTACCCCCTCCGACTAATGCCGCACCCGAAGCCGAATGATGCGGACTGCGAAACGGACGAACACCGATCAGCGATCCCTTATTCTTGAGCAATCCAGCGATCGAATGAACTTGAGTCACTTCCAGCGCTTCCTCAAACTCCAGCGGCGGCATAATTCCCGGCAGCCGACGTGCTAGCATCGTTTTTCCACTGCCCGGAGGCCCGACAAAAATTAGATTATGCCCTCCAGCAGCAGCGATTTCTAAAGCGCGACGGGCGTGAGCTTGCCCTTTGACATCCCGCAAGTCGGGCGCGGAACACTGCGTTTCACTGAGTTCAAGTTCTCCATCGATTCGAGCCGGAGTCGTGCCACTCGGATCATTGAGAAAAGCGCCCACTTCAGATAAATGCTTGAAGCCGTAAACGTTCAAACCTTTCACCACGGCGGCTTCCCGAACATTATCAGCAGGCACAACTAAGTTAGAAATGCCGAGCGTTTTTGCAGCAGCAGCGATCGCTAAAACTCCCGCTACAGGTCGTAGACTGCCATCCAGCGATAGACAAACGTTACAAGGAACAAGCAGAAGCGATTGTCTGTGGTGATAACAATCGCGGTTGTACTGTCCAAAAGCAATCGAAAAAGGGTAAGGGAGAATCGGGATCTGAAGTTGTCACGTCACCCCCTGTCTTATATAGATATAGAGAAAAGTGTCACGTCACCCCCCCTAACCTTGATTCGGTAAGCAAGAATACTCAATCCCACTTTATTAAACAGATTGAGAAAGAATTTATCGAAGGTTCTGCGATTCATCCTGACTTATTCGCTGAGAACTGCGTTTTTCACTCCGATCTCGAATATGACGTTTCAGGAAACGTTACAAGCCCGATCCATGATGCGCTGAACTGGCATCTTGTCCGCTTCGGTCATCAGGCTAACCAAAATTTTGAAGCGGTTCTGATTCAGAATGAGGACGGTTCGACATTTCAGGCGAAACTTAGCAAACCTCGCACATCGAAAAATGGCAAAGTCTGCAAATACGAATCACCTAAAGGTAACGGAGCGAGAGCATTTTTACCGACCGTTCCCGCAAGCATTCGCCAACTGATCAGCGAACACTATTTGATCGAAGTTCCTTTAGAGGGTTCTTTCTGGGATTGGGTCAAACAGCGTCCAGAGATTCCAGTAATCATCACTGAAGGAGCCAAGAAGGCACTATCTCTGCTCAGTTTGGGATATGTCGCAATCAGTTCTTATGGCGTTGCTAGTGGCATTGTACGTAAGGATGAAAAAGGATTAAAGCTTCAATACGCAGACTGGCATTTAATCGCGGATTTACAGCAGTTCAACTTATGTGATCGCGCTGTAGTTTTTGCATTTGATCAGGATGTTAAAAGCTCTACAAACCGCTCTGTAAATCGTGAGTTAGGTTACTTTGCAGATATCCTTAAGCGTTCTGGCGCATCCGTCAAAGTCGCGACATGGCATCATTCCCAAGCTAAGGGCGTAGACGATTTAATCGCTGAATTTGGCGAACATGGCTGGTGGGTTACTTACGAAAATGCTCAAGATTTGGAGCAATGGCGGATCGATTACTACGTAAAGAATGCGCTGCGTAGAAAGCCTGATATCACCGTGAATACTCCGAATCTGACTCAAGCAGGACTAGAGCTTTACGGTAAAGATTTTGCTTTAGTGAGTCCAAAAGCGACATTTAAGACGGTGTTCATGTCGCAACAATTACGCGATATCCGCCGCATGGACGGGATTTTAGGTGAAGATACTCCGATTCTACTTTTGGTGCATCGGATTAGCTTAGGCTCTGACTTATGCCCCCGATTAGGTTTGCAGTGGCGTAACGACTGCGAGGATCGCAACTACGGTAATAAGCTTGGAACTTGCATCGAAGGATTGTCACAGATTGACATCAAAGATTTCCGTGATTGTATTTTGACGATCGACGAAGCAAAGCAAGTCGCACAGCATCTACTTTGCAGCAAGACTACTGAAGCTTATCGCCCCTATTACATCAGCAAAGTGAAGCAATTGATCCGCAATTGTAAACAGTTGATGATTGCCGATGCCGATCTAGATGATGCAACGATTCGACTTTTTGAAGAGATTCGAGGTAAGCGGATCACCGTTGTTAAGAATGAATATGTGGGTGAAGGATACAATGCGACGATCAGCAAATGCAAAAACAGCACCGCTCAAACTCGTAGATTGATCAAGCGGATTGAATCGAAACCTTTAGGTAAGACTATCTATATTGCAACTGACAATCGCGCTTTCTCAAAAACGCTTGCGAAGCTGTTACAGAAAAAGTTTCCAGAATTGCGAATTCTCCTAATCAATCAAGAGACGGTAGGAGATGAGGATCAACGCGAGTTTATGAAGCGTTCGACAGCAATAATCGACGCTGAACATTACGACGTTGTAATCGCTACTCCTACGCTTGGTACAGGCACATCGATCGAGTCTCACAAGATTGACAGCGTTTGGGGATTCTTCACAGGGCAATCGATTGATGCCGAAGCAATGATGCAAGCTTTGATCCGTGTGCGTCACTTGTGCGATCGCTTTATTTGGGTTGCTGAGAAGGGTAGAACGTGGAAATATGGCGCTACCACATCAAAAAAGCGTGTGAAAGAAATCTTAAGCGATCGCGCAATGACAGATTTATCGCTTGCGTCTGTTGGACAGCAATTGATGGAAGATTTCACCCAAGCTGAATTTACTTGGAAAAATTCACCATTCGTAGATTTGTATTGCCACTTCACAGCAAATAAAAACCGCTCTGCTTTGAATCTTGCCAGTGAACTCGAAGCGAGGTTGATGAATGAAGGACACAACTTTTTGTATGTACATCCCAACTCAGATAAGACGGATAAAGAAATCAAAAAAGAACAAGCTGAAATTAAGCAAGAAATCAAAATCGAATCGCGTGATCTGATCGAGAATGCGGCAGATATTGAGAAATCCCAAGTAGACGAATTTCGACGCAATCCGAAAGGCATGACTCAAGAAAATCATGCGGCAGTCGCAAAGTATTACGTTAAAGAATTCTATGCGGTCGATGAAGTAGACGAAACGCTTCTAGAGTTCGATAACGAGGGGCGCAACCGCTCAATCATTCGTGAACGGGAGAATCTTTTTAATGAGGAATTAGCCACAGAACGCGCTAACAAATCGATTTTTAAGGCGACTCACATCCGAGATGCAAAGGTAGCTGATACAGAGTATTCCGATAGCGGTTCCAATGATGGCGAACTTGCTGAGGATTTCACCGTTTGGGACTTTGACAGCACGATCGCACGTCGTAAGCTTCGACTAATGCTGAACTTAGGTGATTTTCTCAAAGTTGAGAATCGCGAGAAAGTGTACAAATCTGAAGATTACGCTCCATACGCTGAACTTGCGAGAAAGTACGCTGAACCGATTAAGAAACTTCTGGGAGTCACGATCACCGCAAAAGTTAAAGACGTGCGGATCGTGAATGACTTACTTGCTCAGATTGGCGTAAAGATGACATCGAAGCAGGTTAAAAAGCAAGGTAAAAGCGAATGGGTCTATCTGCTTGATCAGAGTTCAGAAGAATACACCGAAGCGGTTCTAAAACGCAGATCCGAGAAGTGGGTATCGAAGGAAGAATCGGGATCTGAAGCGGTAACGTCACCCCCCTATTTATATAAGAAAAACGGTAACGTGACCCCCCCTAACGCTCAATTGGTAAGCAATTCTACTCACCCTGAACCCGTCCAATTCACCGAAGCGGATATCGAGGACTACCGAAGCGCGATCGAGGATTGTGGCAACGATGATTTACTCCTTCAAATCTTGGAAGATACCACACCCGATTTATACCAAGTTGCGTTCTCTCGATTGCTTAGAACCTTACCCGAATCGATTGATCTCGCACTACTGCCTGTCTAACACTTGATCACGGGGGAGCCAGTCAAACTTCCCCTAGACGGACTATCGAAAAACATCTCTCAACTCACAAAAACAACATGATTAAACAAATCTTCCAATCTCTCGAAATCGTCCGTTTACAAGCCGATGTGAAGCGTCTGCGAACCGAACGCGATGAACTGAAGCAGGAACTCTCGAACATTCAATCGGAGTACGAACGCTACCGAGCAGGCGAACTCATCAGGAAAGACGACTTTCTCCAGGATGCGCTCAAATACCTAATCAACAGCGGCGCGATCACAGATAACAGATCCGCGATCCGATAACCACAACTGCCTACCATCGCCAATCTAAGGAGGACTCACCCATGAACGAACAAATGCCTTACTACCAAGCCGTAGGAGTCCTACAAGGCATCCTCAGCCAAACAGAAGACGGGCTATCGATGACCATCGGAGAAACTAAAGTTCGTGCCACTGCCAGAGCTTCGCTTAAGTTTTGGCTTGGGACTGACGGTAAGCAATATCTCGATTCTGTGCAGAATTGGAGGTGCTACCCTCGCACAACGAAAGACGGGCAAATTTCAAAAGTGCAACTCGTAGGACTCGCATCCGATGAACCCTCCATCGTTCAAATCTCAGGCAGAGCGATCGAATCCGATGGAATCATCAAGGTATGGATTCATCGCAATGATCCGAAAAACCTAGAGCGCTCAAAGTCCTTTTATTTGACGTTAAACGGAGCGTTAGGCATCCAAACAGGTGCATTCGTGCGAATCACCGCAATCGTTAACAACGGCTTCCTACTGGTAATCTCAGGGGAGACATTAGCGAATGCTCCTAAACCAGTACGCAAGGGCAAAAAACCGATTATCAAGAGTAATACAAAAGTGACATCTGAGCGTGAGCAGAAGCGTAAACTGTCGTATGCTGTTGGTTGATTTCTCTCATGAAAGATTTGCATTACGACTGCGCTACAATGAAGATGTACTAAAAGTTTGCTTGTAGCGATGAAAGAAACGATTCAGATACGCTTATCATCTGATACAAAAAAGCAGTTTAAAGCAATTGTGAATTTTGAAGGTTCGACTGTTACCGAATCGATTCGAGATTTCATCAATAGCAAGATTGTCGCTCATTCTCAAGTGTCCTCAAAAGTGAAAACCCCAGTCTGATTATTTGAATCAAGCTGAGGTTATTTTCTGTTGTTAAATCTGTTGTACTCACATTATGTCAAAGTTTATCAATTTCATTCCGACAACGATGGAGCAATTGGCTGCAAACCTCCAAGGCTACGCACATCAAGCAAACATCTCGATCCCGAATCTCGAATATTTAGGCTTAACGATTCAGGGTGATCGCCTTATTGCGTTTACAGATTTTGAAGGATCAGGTACAACGGTAGCGACTGGAGATTTTCAGAAGTTAGCACAATTGCATGATCAACTGATGACTCCTAACGCTTTCCCTCACTCTGCTTCTATTGAGAATTCTCTAGATCGTCTTAAGCCTTCTAACGCCGCTCCTAAGCGATCCTTAAGTCCTCAGCAGCAGGCGAAACGAGAGAGAAGCTTAAGACGCGCCCAACGTCATCACGCTAAGAAACAATCGAGAAACGCTGCTCTGTAGATTATCCACAAGTTCAAACAGACGTAAAACCTCTAGAAGCAATCCTAGAGGTTTTCTTATGATTTTGCTATCTGTTCAAGTTCATCAGCCTATCGATTATCTAGTCATGTTCCTGAACATCGTGTAAGAGAAGCTTTTCTGGTACGCTGTAAACACGATTGATTCATTGAGGAAATAAAATTCATATGAAAACAGCTTCCGTCAGAACATGGAGTACGGTCTTCTCCACGCTTGCTATTTGCTGCTTCAGTATTCCTGCAATGGCTTTACCCCTTCAGGAAGGCAGGTATCGAATTGGGTCTAAATACATTCAAATTGCGGCTAGAGGTAATCGTCTCTGCTATCAAGGACTATCGGCAAGAGGTAACACTACTTCTTCGATCACGCCCCATACATCACCTGACTTTTACGTGGTGAATTTCAAAACTGCTGACAGCAAGGAAACGCTTGTTTTGCACCAACCTACTATCGGAAATTTACTCTATGGTACGTTACATAATCTTGCTTCCTGGGCGGCTGACTATGAAAGCTCTCGGTCGCAGAATGATGCAATGGAGCGGTGTCTTGGAAGCCAATCTCCCTTTCTAGAGGAGAGTACTTCATCACGATAAACTTAAATCGAGCAGCAACTTCTTTCATTGAGTTGAAGATCTGATGCTACAGAATGTCTTAAAACACTATTCATAAAGCTTCCTCGCAAATGCAGACAATTATATTGACTCAAGAGAATTTCTACAGTCGCTTTCGTGCGGTCTAGAGATTGCTTTTGAAGCTTTTTTTTGATTGCTTGGGCTACTGAATTTATTTTGCTCATTCTTCTATCATCCACTTACCATCTTTATTCTGTCGCAGCTTACAGCCGTAACTTTCCATGATCCGAAGTCCTAAGTTAATATCCGAGAGATAACCGCTTACTCTCAAAAGGGTCTCGATCGCTTGAATCTTCGGGTGCATCTTAAGCTTGCGCTTGCGTCTGATCCCTTGATCTGTCTCCACTTCATCAATAGACAAATCACTAATGGCAGCAAGAGCGGACGGATTTTTCAATAGCTCCTCTTTTGGCAGCATTTGACCTGTCGAAAGATCAATCAATTGATCCACTCGCGATAGACCTATTGCCTGTAGCTCAAGGATCAATTTCACTTCATCAATGACTACACTTTTCTCTTTTTCGGATTTCAAATAATTTAAGTAAGCTGAAACGCTAGGGTTTTTAAGGAGTTTGCTTGCTTCGACTGATGCGACCGTGCGAGTTTTGACGCTGTAACCAGCAAGAGTGTAGCTCTGAGTTGCAGATGTCCCCTTGAAGACCTCCTCAGCAAATGCCCTTTGTTTTTGCGTTAGTTTACCCTCGAACACGCTTAGACCTATATTTGAACTTATCTTTAGTCTAGCTTTTGGGTTCCTTGCTGCAATCCTCGCATAAAATCGGCAAATTCTCTCAAAGGGCGGATTTCTAGAGGTTCTACGTCTGGATGAGTCACTAGAAACAATTCAACAGCTTCGCTTAAGACTTTCGAGGGTAGCTTATCCCAAGTAGGACGTTCGCCACCCCAAACAGCATCAGGAGACATAATAACTTGATCTTTATCTTTAATGTCACGTTCCCCGTTCAGAACCACATTGATATCCCAATTAACTGATCTCTTGCGTTTTTTCAATTGGTTCTCTGTTAGTGCCATCGGTTGATCATCACTCGGCTTTACCTCAACTCTAGCAACGAGATCCCGATAGATGAAGAACTTTTGATCCTCGCTTAACTCTTGCCAGAAGCGATCATCATTCAAAGCTGACAAAATTTTACCTTTCTGTTCTGGAGATATCCTCTCTAGTTTCTTTTCACCTCTCAACATTTCGATTTCAGATTGCAATCGTTCGATGACTTCTGGTATGCCTGAAATGTTTTTTGATTTCTGTAAATCTTGAATTTGGTGCTGTTTTTCAAGAATCTCTGGATTCTCTTTTTCTTCGGTAGGCTTATGTGCTTTCTCTTGAAATCTCATTGCTTCATTTTTGACAGCATTAAGGATTTTCTCTTCTACGACTTCGACTCTTAAATAATTTGTGACACCCATAATTTGGAAACTCTCGCACGTCCTTAAATTAGATTTTGGGCAATAATAGTAATAATAATCGCGCTCGGTTCTTGTCTTTTCCTTGCCAGCTTTATTGTAGGAATAATTAGAACCACACACAGCACATTTAATCAAACCAGAGAGCGGGTGCAACTGTTTACTGGATTGGAATCCGTGACTTTCTCGATTCTGTTTAATGATTGTTTCAATCTGCCTAAATTCCTCCTCAGTGATCAAACGTTGCTCCAGATGAGTGCCGTAGATAATCTTATGTTTGCGCTCGTCTCTTTCTTCTAGTTTTTTACCCTTGTTTCTCTTCCTATACTCTTCCTCGCTTTCAAGAAAGTACCTTAGATGACCTCTCAAAACAGGGTTAGTAATCCAGATTGCAAAGCCTGAAGGTGAACGCTGAAAGATGCCTTCATTCTCAAATCCAGCGTGTGTTACTCTTGCATTTGAGTATTTCAAAAGACCATATTTTAGATTGAACGTTCTAATCGTCTTTCTAATGCTTTTGGTAATCAAATAAATATCGACTAAATCCCTAGCAGCATCAGCGCGGCTTAAGGTATTTTCCTTAGTCCATTTCTCTAGTGTTTCTTTTGTCCAGTCTGAAGTACTTAGTACTTTAGTTTTAGTTTCTCCCTCCTCTATCACTTCGCTTGTTGGCAGCATACAGAGTAAGCCTTTATCATGATCTAACTCATGGTCTAACTCATGCCGTCTAGTCGAAACAGTCTTACCGTCTGCTAATTCAATTTGATCTAGGATGTCGCTTTTCTTGTAGCCAAAAGGCGGATTCATCGCCTCTTGTCTTTTTCTCAAATATTCCCAACCATGTTTAGAGCGTTCACTGATTAGCTCACCTTCAAAAATAGCGACATCGGCTAACACACCTGCTAACAAACGACCTGCTGTAGAATTCAAATCAATCTTTTGATCTAGTACTAAAAGATCAACTTTTGCGTTAATAAATGTTTGGTAAACAGTTGAAAGTTCTCTAGTTCTACCTAAGCGATCTATTCGTGTGACCACAACGCGATCTACTTCTTTTGCTTGAACAAGTCTTAAAACGTCTGCAAAGATAGGACGTGCGCCTTTTGTTGCAGACGCTTCCTCTCTAAAAACTTCAGTACATCCGTGAGTTTTCAAGCGGTCTACCTGTTGAGCTAATGCGTTAGGGTTTTTCTCTTCATCCTGTTTTGATACCCGCGCATAACCGACGATTCGCATAAGACCATCTCAAGAACTGCGATCGCTATTCTGGCATCGTTCGATTATCTTGTGTCTAAAGTTTTGGAACTCTAAAGCCTTTCTCTCAAGGTTTCCTAATGGAAGAAGCGCCAGTCGATCTGATGCTTAACTTTGAACCCGTGATCGCACCATGACGATTGAAGCTTGGGTGATCCTGTTGCTGATAAGTTGACAGTACCCTTTGAGTTGTATTTGAAGCTCAAGGCTACCCTTTTAAAACATCCTCTAACACTGAAATTTCATGACATTTTACGGTCACTTCACGATCGCGCACAAGTAAGGGCGGCAAGATAGAGTGTCGCATCCTGTAAACAAGATGTGTTTCTCTGCCCATACTTATCTCAGTATGAAGTGATCTCCCTCAGCTTTTAGCTTCCGCTAAAAAGCCTTTAACCCTGCGTTACAGAAGGTCAGACAGTGACTAATGCAATTGAGTCTAGAATCCAAGAGCTTGTAAATAAGTACAGTTACGATGCTGAAGTATTAAGTGATTTTGCGGGATTCGTTCAATCTCAACCGAAACCGCGTAAGAAGAAAACTGACACATCAACTCGTAAACCAAAAGCCACATCATCTCCTAAGCCAAAAGCACTCAACCTAAAAGAGCTACAGGATGCTGTCGCTGCCGCCTTCGAGTGCAGTGATGTCAAAGCGCTGAAGAAACATGATGCCTTCAAATTGGCGATCGCGGGTCGAGATCTTAATCTTCGTACAAAAGATTCTTGGCTTGCTCTATACCGCGAGTGGGTCGGAGTCCCTGAGAACGAACAGCATGAAGAAGGTCCAAGCTGCATTAACGGGATTGATGTGCTCAAAAACTTTCGCCCGTGGCAGGTGTTTAACCTTGACCCTCAAAGTGCAACCTCAGAGGACATCAACGCAGCATTTCGTCGTCTAGCCAAGCAACATCACCCGGATGCTGGGGGGCAACGGGAAGTGTTTGAACGGCTACAAAAAATGCGCGATTCGCTCCTGGCGTTTCGTTAACGGCAATTAACCTGATACAGGAACAAACCGACATGAATTCCCGTAAATACGATTTACTGTCTGATGATGAGACTGCTCAAATTCTTGGCATTAAAAAAGCAAGACTGTATAACGTCTGCGCCGCTTTTGATCACCGTAAGGATGACGAATGGGAATTAACTGAGGGCGAGCATTTTGAGTGGCTCAGCAAGAACATTGGCACTCGCCGCTTCTATGAAGAAGGGGCAATGGCAATTGCCAAATACTTAGAAGAAACAGATACGTCAGGCTTCTTCGCCAGCTTCATTGATGCAGTAGTAGAACGATTTACTCAGCGTCGTAAACGGACTCGTCAAATGTTGGTTCGTCGGCGGGTGATTCAGGAGTTTCAGGATCTCAGTGGAGTGATTGTTAAGGGCGATCTAGTCTTTATCGATCGTCCTCGTGGCATCCGCATTCTAGACACGAACGGAAAGGGATTAAACGCAGCAGCAAAGCGAGAACAGAATAATTACAGCTTGAAAGGACGAGAGCCGATGGAGCTAGGAGTCCACTTTGATCGAGTGAAGGATGTTGAGTATTGGAGCCAGCGAGGGTTAGCACGTATTGCACAGAATATGTCTGAGAACTTGGGGCAAAAATCTCGTAGAGCTTGGACCGAGGCTGTTAATGAAATTGTTGAGGATGCCGTTAACCAACAGAGAAAATACCTGGATTCGTTTGATGCTCGCGTGAGAAGAGCAATGGATCAAGTGAAAGCCGCCGCCAATCGTAAATGCCAGGTAAGCTTGATAAAGCAAACTCCAGCAAATCCTTTTGATTTGCACGCGCATCACCTATTTGACAAGGCGACACGACCGGATTTAGCTGCATTTCACGACAATTTATTAGTGATGCACAAAGACTTGCACTGTGGTTTTCATAATTGGCATAGAAGTGACAGCTGTGAGCCAAAACATTTTATTGAATACTTAACGAGTGTAGAATCTTGGCGTTTTGAAAATAAGAGAACGTCTGCTCACCTGCACACTTTAATCAATCGTCTTGAAAAGTTGCAGCGAGATTTTGAAAGCCGACCTCACTTAACACAGAACTAAGTCGAGCTAGATCTGCAAACTATTTGAGGGCATTGCTTAATTAAAACAATGACCGACGAGCTATCCTCCTACATTGGAGAACTAATCTCCCAACCTCCAGACCGCTTCACCAAAGCCGAAAAACTCGAACTCCTGATGTGGCATCCTCTCTTTACCGGGAAATGTCCTCGCTGTGGTCAGAAGCTCTCTAAGACGATTGCTGAATGTGACTGCGGATGGAAGGGTGAAGAATCGAATTTTGCTCTGAAAATCAGAGATCCCAGTTGTGACTAAAACTGTTGTACCTCCTTACGATCATGACCATTTTCAAATCGCTCATCTTCTTGAGCATTCTGACTCTTTCCCTTCCTGCGATCGCTCAGACAAAACAGGTTCTTACTGATGGGTGTCGTCAAGGTAGTTGCTGGGAAATGTCCTTACTCAGCAAGAAATTAGTTCATCAAAATCAGCTTGGTGGAGAAGCAAATAAATTCTACCGGATTGAGACTGAAACTAAGATGACAGGCAGGACATCCAAAACTGAAAGAGCCTCTCGATGGGTATATTGCTCAACAAGCCAACCTTTTGTAGCATTCACATCCACCAGTGAAAATCTGATCTATATTCACTATCTAAATCCTGGTGGCAATGTGGGTGGATATAATTCAGGTTCCAATAGAATTTATTGGGCAATCTGCCACAATGTCTGGAACGCCAAGGTTTTGACTCCAGAAGAAGGACTTGCCCGAAAAGCGCAGCAGTTAGGATACTCGCTCTCGCTTCAAAGTGTTCAGAGAGAAATTCCCAAGCAATTATTTCAGCCCTAAACCTTCAAGACGGTCTGTTCAACCTCTTCATTACCGCCAGAATCAGCCATGCCTCGATCGTCATGGGTGGAATGGGTGGATCGGAACTCATAAGGAAATCAATCGCCTGTTCTTCCATTGCAGTTTGCACGGATGGGACAGGTCGATCGTGCCCAAACTTCACGATCAAATTGCAAGGGGTGGCGACACCCGCGATCGTGCCCTGTTTTCTGGCACGGTTAGGCGCTTGGGGATAAGCATTATCAATCGAGACACCTAGAACCTTTTCGAGACAAGATTTATGAGATTCTTTACTGTACACTCTGCGCCTGCTGTTATAGACGTTTCAGACACGCTTGATGACAAGCCTCGCCAGTTGAAACTATATTCAACCCCCAACTGTTCCCCAACGGTGTTATCTGGGATCTCAATTCCAAACTCCTCTTCTAGCGCGCCTATCAATTCAACCAAATCAAGGTCGTCCATTCCTAAGTCATCAACCAAATGACTATCTAATTTGACTTTATTCAGTTCTACCCCCAACTGTTCCCCAACGATTGTTAGAACTCTAACCGAGAAATCAGCGTTCCGTAACTTCTGCCGTTTTTTCTCCTCAGCAAATTGACGAGTCTCCATTTCAAGATAGTGCTTTATAGCTCCAGTTTTTGCCTCAATAATCTCTCGGATGGTACTGAATTCAACCTTGTACCCACTCTGGGTATAAATCCTTATGGCTAATTTCCACACAACCTGATCACGATTGGACTCAAGAAATTTCAGCCCTTCCTTGGTAACGGATACGATTTCCTCAAGGTATGTATTGATCACCATCGTGAGTACTTTTACCTCATAGTCTTTATCGGCTTCGCTCATGATTTTTACTCTGAATATTTCCAGATATGCTTATTAAAGTCGCAAATCTAGCACTGCTAAAACTAGAGAATGTACTCTTATCAAAAGATTCAACACAGCTTTATTTTGTAGATCACTCCGCGAAACAAACGACACCTCCAACGTTCTCATCTAAGACTCTACTTAAGAGCTTTCATAAGTGAGACTGATGATGCTGCGATTGCGGCTCGATCATATAATAATTATTCTCTGTTCTCACGATAAATGGTGAGTTAGTCCAAACAGTCCTTTTTTAGTCCGACTGTTTTAATGCTGAACTTATCAATCGCTGCAATGCTTACGTGCAAACCGTTTCAGATTTGAGAATATTACTGAACTTCTGCGGATGGAGCAGAAGTTCGAGGCATTCTTTCTTGTATTAACGCCCGAAAGTATTGTTTTCATTGAGTTGTAGCGTTTTGAGGTCTGAACTAGATCCGAGCAGTCTTAGTCCAGTCTTGGGATGATCTCTCAATTGGTGCAACTTATCAAAAAGACTTCGGCAAGGTCATGGTTTGATCGCCTGTGATTGTAGCGCTACCATCAGGTCAAGGGCATACTGCCAGTTCTGCAATGCCGCTGTCACTTTTTAAGCCATGGGCGGAGACTTGTCAAAATGCAGGAGAACGTGTACATTAGCGTTCTTCACACTCAAGCTTCGTGGTCAGCACGCATGGGAATTGATCTAGGCAGATTTCAAATTGAGAGATTGATCGTCCACGGAATTCCAGAGAAGAAGCTAGGAAGTTTGCCCTACTTATCCTTAAGTGAGGTCGAAAGCACTCTTACGCAATCACACAAGAACTTCTTCAACGAAAGAATTGCAGGAAGCCTATCCCACTCAGCGTTTGACGTGGTATTGGATGCAACATCAGATTCGCCTATTCCAAACCAGATCTTTAAGAGTTTAGAAGATTCTCTTAATAACTTTGTAGATATGTCAATCAAGATGGCTCAACGCCTATATGATAGCCAAACGGGTGTTAATCCGTCAGGACTACTAACAGTAATTCAAGGAAAAATTGGCAGGGATCAAGTTGTTGCTGTTCTTAAGCTAGAGAAGGACGAAGGTGTTCGTGCCACACCGCTCAAGCTTAAGGGGAAGAATACTTTTGATTTGGAACAAATCCACGATTTGATGATGACTGGCAAGACAAAAGTGTTCAAGGCTGGTCTATTCTGGCAAGAAGGCAACACTTTTGATTCTGTTCGAGGAATGATTTCGGACAAGCAGCGCGGCTCTGGAGGAAATGATGGTGTCGCTAACTTCTTCTTAAAATCTTTTCTCGGATGCTGTTTACAGGAAGCGCCAAAGCTCACAACCAGAAACTTTTTTGTTGCAAGTGAGGAGTTTATCAACAATGAAGTAGGCGATTCAGCAAAAAAAGCGAAATATGAAATTGCTCTCTTAGCGATGCTGAATAGTCAGGAGAATACGATAAAACCGAGGCAATTCGTTGACCAGCACTTTGAAGTGTGCGATCGCCAGCACTTAATTAAATATCTTGGCAAGTCTGGAGTTCCTATAGTCAGTTTCCCCAAAGATATAGAGCTAATTCAGAATAAGCTGAAACAAGTTTGCATTCAGTTTAACAGTGGGATGCGAGTGCTGGGTCCACCGGAGGTGATCGAAGAAAGAATCAGGCTTACAAAAGCAGAAGATGGCTCAACTCATGTTCAATTTAATGATCAGCTTAATGAATTGAGAGGCGGGGGGGGGAAATCGAGTAACCGAATTCGCATAGCGCCTGCCTCAGAATCCCAAACGCTTCCTGAAATATAGTACAATAGTATTGCTAGTCTCCGACCACAGTGAGGCGCACTGATGTCAGTAGCAAATGTTGATTCACTGAGACAGAGGTATGAAAGTGAACGACCAACTTATGAGAAGTTGGCAGATTTCGTGCAGAAGAAGTTAAAGCAGCAGCTTCTACAAGACTCTATAAGCTGCATGTTTGAGGCGCGTGCGAAAGAAGTTGAGAGTTTTCTACGAAAAGCATTGCTCAAATCCTACCCCTCGCCGTTTGATCAAATCAAAGACAAAGCAGGTGTGCGAATTATCGTTACATACCCAGATGACATAGATCGAGTCAAAGAAGTCATTGCACAAAGTTTTCTTGTCCAGCATATTGAGGACAAAAGTATAAAGCTTGGCAACAATCAACTAGGCTATCTTGGCATTCATTATGAGGTTTGTCTTCCTAAATCTTTGAATGAAAATGTACAAGAAAGTTTTGAAGGTAAAGTGTGTGAGATCCAGCTTCATACCCGCGCTCAAAACCTTTGGGCAAGGATATCACATGAACTGCTCTATAAATCTTCTCATGATATTCCTGTCGAAATTCAACGTAATATTTACCGTTTATTAGCTCTAGTAGAATTATTTGATAGAGAAATTAAAGATGCTCGATGTGCAATTCAGGAGGAGGCTAATCAGCCTGATGTGAAAATGTTGGAGCGATTAGAAAAGCACTTTTACAGTTTTACGACTGCAAGCTTTAACAGAGAACTATCGCTCGAAGTTCTTGAAACGCTATTATTACTGTTTGAGAATGATGGTGAGAAGATTGATGAAATTATAGATGTATTTGTTGAAAAAAATAGAGAAAAACTCCAGGAGAAATTTAGCAATTACTGTAATGATGGTCATCGCAACCCGCTTCTTTTTCAGCCAGAAGTTTTCGTGATTTTTGAAAGGCTGGAAGAAGACCCATTTCGACTGAAAGAGCTATGGATAGAGAGCTTTCCTCTTTCAGTCTTGGAATCTCTAGCTAATATTTGGGGCACAACAGTTGAATTGGAGTAGGAGAGCTTACTGCTTGCTTGCGAGAAAAACATATGTTTCTTTAAGACGCTTGTAGTCATTAATTGCAAGCTTTCTCCATGCAGAAAAAGTAGTGGCTGCACCGAAGCCAAACATAACAATGCAGAAGATGCTAATCACCCAACGGGTACTCTGAGGCAAGTTAGTCAATCTCGTCCATACAAGAACTAAGCTATTGAGAACCAGCATCACAAAATTAATGCTCCATGCTCGGCTAATTCGGAGACGGCTTCTACCATATTCAGACAACGCAATAATCTTATCTACTGCATGTGTGTAAACGTGGTTTCTAGCAATATGATATTCATCATTGCTAGAAAATCCATGTGTGTAGCGAAGTTTCTTGTCCCGTTTGCTGAACAAACTATCTGCAAGTCGATCAACTACAATTCCTAGTACATAAGTCACAGTTAGTAAGGGCAGCAGTATTGCAGGTGATGCAGTAACTTTCTCCCACGGAAGCCAATTATATCCAAATAGACTCAATGTGAATAGAAGTATCCAGAAGAATGCTCCTGCCCCAATGACGATCAATTCAACAAATAAATTAGTTGTGTTCACCCATTAACCCTTGGCTCGACGATACTTGATACTTTCTGGAGAAAGTAGTCATTCATTTTACACGAGATCGCAAAACTCAAAGGTATCGCACCAATGATGATCGAAGCGTGGTCAATCCTAGCGCTGATTCTTGCGTTAGTCGCTTGGGGACTTTGGCGCAATAGTCAGGATTCAACCTGAGTATTTTTGCTTACCGAAATTGTCTTAAGGGGGTCACGTTACCCGTTTTCTTATATAAAACAGGGGGTGACGTTACCGCTTCAGATCCCGATTCAGCCTTTCGTAGATCACTTACTGTCCACTTATCGCAACATCTCCGATTACCCGTCTCGCAACCACGCAACAGGGAACCACACGATAAGCTCAATAGCTCCTCTAAGGATGCCCTCTAAGGTCGGTCTAAAGCTTTGTGCTTTAGGATTTAGTCGTTTGTTGAATATCTCCTGATTTGGGTTTAGGAGGTGATTCATCAATTATCAACCAATGAGGGACAGTAAGAACGAATCCCACGGTTAACAAGTTGCATAGCAACATAACGGGCTGTTAGCGGATGTGTTTGAGGAAAACTATCTCTAATCTTTCGTGTAGTCTGAACAATCAGCGTATAACTCGGTGTATAGTTTGCTCGTGCATCACATACAAGCGCAGCCGCATTTAACATTTTCTCACGATCATTTTCAATCGCTCCCCCAATAATCTCTCTAGCCTCAAGCGATCTATCTCTTTCTGGTGATGATGACAACCCTGTCCGCATCTCTGCAATAGTTTCGATCGAAAATTCTTTTGCAAAACTTTCATCCGCTTTTGGGTTTCGCCAATCGGCAGGAGCAGCATGAACGGGTAACGCGAACACAGACACGCAGACTGAAGGTATAAAAAATAATTTCTTCACGGTCTTCCAAGTAGAGACAAACATTTAGAAGTATGTATCAGATATAAAAAACTATTAATCAGCAATACTTAGACTTTATTTATATGCAAAATCTATTAAATTTCCATCTACGAGGAAATTCTAAAACTACATCTTCAGATCCCTTTGAAAACGCTCTGTCAAGTGTTTTTAGGTCAAAAATAAGCCGATAAGTTACGAGTTGCCTGAAACGCTGAAAGTCAGTACTGGTAAAGCTTTAGGTGAGCCAGTAACTTCAAATGACTCTATACAACAAACTGCGGTTACTGGCTCCTCCCAATCGCTTTCAAATTGGCACAAAAGCAAAACCCCTAAACTCTGCCCAATGGAGAAATCTAGAGGTCTTTCCTATGACTCAACTAAGCTGAAACTTCCCAAGCAGCGTAATAGGCTTCCTCAAGTGCCCCTGCTGCTCGATCCAATCTTTTCGCTACATCACTTGTTTTATCGAACTTCTGCGACTGCTGAAAGGTGAATGTTGCCAGTACATCGATCACCTCATACAAAGGTAAACCTGAGAACTGATTGTAATAATGCAGAGAGAGCAGAAGCGCGTCTTTAGCTGAAGCGATCGCAGGGTCTAAAGGCGCGTCAGGATCGCCCAATGTTCCCATTTCACACCCAACGAAATAGACGTTTTCCTCTAGAGCGGTAGTAGCGCTGTCTAGTTGTTCCGCCACTGCGCTTGCAGGGTCAAACTTTCGCCACTGATGGAAAGTGAAGATTGCTAGAGTATCGATCACCTCATGCAAGGGTAGCGAGAATTGAGCGTGAAACCGAAGCGACAACAAAAGAGCATTCTTAGCGGTAACGATCTCAGGATCGAGCGGATTCACTTCACCGATTAAATACTGTTGATCTTCTTCAGATTGGTCAAATTGAAACATCATGATCCGGCTCTTTTTGGTGTGTTGGGGTGATAAGTCGTTCGATTCGAGAGAGGCTATCGGTAAAACTTTCGTCTCTGCCGATAGCCAAAAGCTTTAGAAGGGCAGTAGATCGGCAAAGTGGCAAGCCTTTCTTGTCGGTTGAACGTGGGAAGCATCACCCCAATCCGCCCGCGCTCTCAGTTGGCAGATTCCATCGGCATACTCACGACATTGGCAACAGGTCTTTAATTCGGTTCTTTCGATCGTCGTTTGGTTTACCATTGGTTCAAGTCCTTTTGATTGGGCTGAAGGCATCCGCGTTTCGTTTACTAGGCGTTGCGGGTGCTTTCGTTTTGTATATACCCACTCTACTAACTAACTGGTACTAAGTCAAGTAATTGGTACTAGTTGAATGTGCTATCTTGTTAGTGTAAAGTACAGGAATGAATATGAAGGATTTAAGACTTAGATCTAATAAACGTGCTGAAGAGATCGCGGTAGAGTTGGGCGTAGCGGTTTCTACGGTTCGCAATTGGGATCAGCTTGTGACCTCTCCCCGAATGACCGCTAAGGGTTTTCAGAAGTTGATGGAGGTTTACGGATGTACTTTTGATGAGCTAGTGCAAGCTGAATCAGAGGTGAAAAATAATGTCTAAAGGTGGAATCGGTAGACCTACCGACCGTCAACGATGGATTCAACTTCAGCTAAAACACGCTGCTAACGCTGATCTTGAAAAACTTTCAGCCATGATCGGACATGAACAAGCAATCAAAATTATCGATGATTATCAATCAAAGCTTGCTGATTCCGAGACTAAGCGTAAATGGTTTGAATGGAGAGCTACCAATTGAACCGCTCTTAAGCTTAAATCTGAAGCGCAGACAAAAGAAAACCTCCTCAGTACAACGCTAGGGAGGTTCTTTCGTTTTGGGCTATGGGTGAGGCTTTAGGATTCGCTCTTAATTCGATCTTCAAAATCAAAGCGATCTATCAATACAGTCGTACCTCGAATAGTTGCTTTTATCTGCTCTAAGCGAGATTTTAATTCTTCGTTTTTAGCTCTTAAATGCTCAATAAAATCAGCTTGAATTTCCCGCATAATCTCTTTATCATCATTCAAAAAATATCGCAGTGTTTTTATTCGTTGACTGATCTCAGGTGAATCGATATCAAGATACTCGCTTACTGCCGTTTTTAGACGCTCAATCGACTTCACTCGCTTCCTACGGATCTGCGCTTCTGAATAACTCCCGTCTACATCTGGCAATCTATCGATCTGCTCTTGAGTTGGCACTGAGATAAACGATTTACTTTCAGGATCGATCCTCCATCCTCCGCTACCGCTTTCCATTTGTTCCTTTCCACCAGTTCTAGAGAATCTGTGATGATCAACTACTAATGAACTATGAAGAACAAGCGTGATTTTCGCTAATTTTTCTACAGCAGGTCTATTAAAAGGTTTCAGTGTTGGGTGATTACCATGAATACCAGGATCTTCAGTCAAAACAACGATATCGCCTTCTTTCAGATCCGAAAGCTTTTTAGGTTCAGCGCTAGAATCACTCATTAGCTACACCGCTCGATCAACAGCATTCACACCATAGCGCGATCAATTGTTCTAAGCGACAGTAGAGCTATGGTGTAGCTTTTGACCTCGTTAGCGAGTCTATAGAGAGCTTCAGGCTTTACCTTGGCTTTCTGTCACTATTCATACTTATCACCATTTACATAGGAGTTCGAGTCAATATTCTCTATTGACTCAGGTAAAAATTGAGTATCATTTCGTCTTCTAGGAAATGAAATAAATTCCCGATCACCAATAATACTAATGTCTAGTTTTGGCAGTATCGAGATTGACTCACATTTCCAATCATCATAAAATTCAGGCTTGATTTTTTCATCCTTGGAAGATTGATCTCGGTAAACCACAGAGCAGTTTTTACCGATTAGATATCTTTCTGCTTTGTAGATGTGTATGTTATCAGTGTACCTGTGGTCTTCACTCCAATTAATCTGTTCTTTCCAGGGGAGATCACAACGATAGTTATTGAGTGCAACTTGTCTAGCGTTGCAGTGTGCCACTGATATTAGCACCCATTTCGCTGCTTCTGAACTCTGCAAGCAAGCTAAGGTCAGACGCTTAGACGACCCGTGAACATTGCCTGATGAATGGTACTGCTCTACAAGGTTTCCACCCTTGCACTGATACAAACTGTTGGCGGTTGATTGACGAACGTACACTTCCCCACTTGCATTTGCTTGGTGCTGAGTGGAAAAAAACGTTAACACGATTGTTGCTACTGAGAAACAGAAATTGTGATCAAGACTGATTTTTAGAATCTGATCAAGAATATTCTTTGTGATGGACATGATTACTGGCGAAAATACACGATTCATCTTACTGGTACGATTTGTGACAGCCCTGAGCTTTACTAAATCTTCTTGGCTTGTTCACCTTTCGTTTTCTCAATCAGTAAGTACCACAGTAGCGCCAAAGTAAAAACCCTAGCGATCACCGTTAGGGTTTGCTCTTGATTGTTCTAAAGCTGCTCAGTCTGACCATTCTGAATCTTCATCTTGAATCTCAGGCGGATCAATCTCGTTTTCAGGAGCATCATTCACGGGTAAGGTGTGTATCGATTTCTGCCCAGTCAAAATTTCAGAAGCTTTCATCGTCAGAATAAAAACGATAGTTTCGATCGCATTCCCCTTGAGATTCGGGTAAGCAGTCCAGATGATGTCTAAGTTGCGCTCGATCTGTCCTGTGAGTGTCATTGTGATCCGTCGTTTACTCGTAGGCATTCTCTAACGACCTCCAACGATAGCAGGGGTCTTTACTGCCCACAGTTCACCCAAAGTTTGCACACTGGCAAAATCTGATGTTTCAGCGAAGATACACCCGCGCTCATTTGACCAATCATTAGCGCGATCACCTAACGCTAACTTGAGAAGTTCGGAGCCGCCTCCAATTAACAGAGCATCACTCGATAAACCTTCCTCTCTGGCGATCCGTCTCAACTTGGGTAAAAGCGCGATCACATTCTGATCGAACCATTCAGGAACTAATTCACCCAAGAAAGGCAACAGATCAACGCTACGAATAGAAGTGTCACCTTTCGCCAAAGTGAGCGCTAGTAATTCAACTTGAGGGCTTGATTTACCTTCTTGAGCGTTGATGCTGGAGACAAACTTAGGATGATTCAGAAGTTTCGTTAGCAATTCTTCCGAACCGTTCTCAAGGATCGCGCTGTACCCTTCCACACCTCGCACAGAACCCAACACCGTGCCATATCCAATATCTAGAACGATATCAGCATCCGATTTCTTGAGAACGATAGAAGCTTCAGGGAATACATCAACGCTCTTAACCTTAAGCTTCAACGTTTGACCACTAACGCAAAACTTACGACCTTTCAGCGATGCTTCGTAAGTCGCTTTGAGTGTGGGATTACAAACAGGTGAAACCACACTAAGATTCTCAATCTCGATATTGTGACCGATGTTTGAACGGTTCATCAGTTCTTGCAGCACACCCGCGAGAACTACAGCGAAATGATCTACTTTCCCTTGTGCACCTGTCTCACTCGGTCGGATTGTCGCACCCAACGCAACCTTACCAGCGGATGCACCATAGAGCCATTCAATACCATCCACCGAAACAGGATCAGACTTCCCGCGATTTTGCAGAAGCATCGAAGCAAACTTACCGAGATAGTTACGACCATCTTCTAGGTGAGCCATCCATTTAACCGATCCGTTGCCTCTGTCGATCGCTAAACTCAATTTCATTTTTCAATCCTCTAAATTTCTTGATTTTGACGGGCGACACAAGTGCTGTTAGGTGTCGCACTTGTCTGCACCCATTGTAACATGCCGTCTTTCTGTCACACCTGTAGATTTACCCTAAAATCCCTCGAAATAGCCTCAGCTAACCCAAGAGATGCTATAGGTTAGTATTACTAATCGAGAAAATATCGGGTTTTTTCTAACATTAATTAGGCGAGTTTGTAGAATGTCTAAAACTATTAGATGCGTTAGATAAAATCATTAGATACAGCGTTAGATGGCGCGTTAGATGCGTTGGATAGGACATCTAACGCACTTTTAGGACATTTATCTAACGCATCTAACATCTAACGGAAGATTACTAAATGTTAGTAGAAAGCTCTAACATACGCTTAAACATTTGCGTTTCATTAGAATAGCTCTCTACATATTCGCAGACGACAAAAGGACTTTCTTTACGTGACTTAGTGCGATAGCGAGTCGGAAACTGGATAATTTCACCTTTCACACGCCAGATGTAACCCTCGTAAGGGAAGCACTCACCTTTAATCGGTCTGAAGTTAAAACCTAAGAGAAACTGCCCACGAACTTTAGAAACTTCGATCGCGCTCCGAGTCTCTGCCACTTCATCAGGTAGATAGAAATTGCACAGAACCCATGATCGAGGTTGACGGATTTTGATGTGATTCGTAATCTGTGTGGCATTGACTGCTTCTGAGAATTCCATAATTATTTGTGATTGGCTGAGGTTCGATTGAGAGAGAGGGAATTAGAAATCGTAATCGTCTTCTGCGGCAGAGTATCGCCCGTTGTCTTCAGTTAGAAAACCTTTCGATACCAGTTGAGGCAATAGCCCTTCCTTAAGGCGATCAGTCGTCAGTGAGCTATCGCCTTTAATCTTCAGAATGTCAGCTTTGAACCGAGAGGGTGCTAACGCTTCACCCGATTTCTTACGCAAGTAATTAACAATGAGTGATGCAACCTCTAATGATTTCGGTTTCCATTGCGGGAATGCTGATCGAATCTCAGGCAGTGACGACGATGTTTCGATCACGTCTTCTTCTACCTCATGCTCTGCCGATGGTAGCTCTAGCATTCGATTGAGTTGCTCACGAGTCGAAATGATCTCGGGTTGGGGTGAATCGCTGAAAGGGTTTGCTTTGGGTTTAGCAAACGGTTCAGCCTTAGCACCCTTGCGAGTGTCGAACTCAGGGAAGAACTCAAGAAGCGATCTCACTGGACAGGGGGCGTTATTCCATTCGGGGTTAGTATCTGTTAATAGCCAATCTGGGATCGTGAACGTTTCACCAGAGGACTTGTAGAAACCTTCGACTTCCTGAAGCAACTCGTACTGTCCCGATGGTTGGTAGGAGCCTGATTCAGTTTCATACCGCTCTGTCCAAAACATTTTCACTTCTGCCTTGAAAGTCTCAGCAGTTCCGCCTTTTAGTCCGTTAGCTGATGCGGTCTTGTGATGAACGATGAATCGAACTCTGCCGCCTTGCTTTGCGAACCCCGTCAACGCCATATCCCAAAATGCGAAACGAGTTTTTTCAGAAAGTTCTCCAGCGGTTGATGAGAACTCATCTAGAATCCAAGTCTCACCCGATAGCGAGTTCATTGAACCGTTGTTAATGCGATCACTCAATACTGTTAGAGCGTCTACAGCGTTTGCGGTTGAACCGTTAGCGTATCCATCGAAGGCGACAGGATAAAGGTCATTGTCGCGCGTTACATAATAGATTCGCTGTCCCATTGCTTTCTCAAGGATTGCCAACAGGATGATCAGCGTAGTCTTTCCTGAACGCTGCAACCCTCCAGCCGCTAAAGTCGATCGTCCTGCCAACTTACGCAAATCGCATCCACTCTCAGCTAATAGCTTCATCAGATATTGAGCGCGATCGCTCAATGGTAATGCGATCACCTGTTGTTTGGTTAAACGCTGAACCGAAGCAACCTCTACTGATTGCGAAGGAACCTCTACAGCATTCAATCGAGTTTCACTACCGATTGCTTTGGGTTGGTCGGTAGGCTGAGGCATTGGAACCCAACCACTGTCAATCGGCTTCTGCTGCTGATTCAAGAATGATTCTTTGATTGCTCTAACGAATGTTGCAACCTCTTCAGCCTTGCGACCTTGGCGACTCGCGAGCGCTTTATTTGCAGCGATGAATGGCTCTTTAGTCGAATCACTGCGGATCAAACGATCACCGCTAATCGAACCTCTAGAAGCTTTGAATAATAAATGTCTGAAAGTCTCATCACCATTTTGATCCGACTTGTGGCAATAATCCCAAAGCGCAGCCCAATTAATTGATTCAGTAGACCTCAGCGCGAGATAGTGACGTTCTAATTCTTCTTGTACAGGCGACAGCTTTATTTTACGGTTTACAGTATTTCCGATTCCAACAGCCGCGCTAGTTGCGCCCATGAATCCTAGAACTGCTACAGGCAGAATCGGCAGTGAAACAAAAGCGCCAATCGACATCGCAGCGGCAAAACCTGAAACAATCCCTAACCAACCACCTTGCTCAGTCGAATTTTTAATATCATTTTCGACTTGATGAGTACCATCCGCAAGTCGATCTAGAAATTCAATTCGATCCGCTAGGGTATGAATATCGAAGGATTCCAACGCTTTATAGTAAATGACACGAAAAGGATCGTCTAACAATTTTTGATTGATGATTAATGCGCTCATGGCAGAATTAAAGGGTTAGTGGACAAAAAAACAGCGCTAAGTTTACGAGGCTTTAGCGCTGTTTTTTTCGGGAATTAGAAGCCGAACTTTTTCATTTCATCTTCATCGTCTTGCAACTGTGAAACGCGATCGCTTACAGCGCGAGTCACACCTGTAGTTGCCGCAACGCCTTTCAGCGTCCATTCGGGAGCAAGCAGAGAAGCAGCGGCTACGCAGATTGCCCAGAATTGGAACTGACCAACGATGGCGGTATAGGTCAGAACTAAACCTGTCTCAATGCAGTAGCTCATCAACCGCATACCCTTAAGAGTGCCGTGGTCATACGTGAGCCATTGCGTTAACTTCTCTTTCAAAGTTGGTTTCTCTAATTCCGCTTCTGGATCGATATGCAAATCAGAGTAAGCTTTAGCGATCAACGGTTGCAGCTTCCACAGTTCAGGAGCCAACTGATACACATTGATACCAAATCCAAGCAGTAACCCAAACAATCCGCCGCCGATACCCCAACCTTCGCTTAAGCCGAACATCTGAAACAACCAAATGCCGATCCCATACCACTGATAACCCGCTATCACAACGAAGATTGTAAAGAAGGTAATTGCCACTACTGAAGGCATCGTAGGGTGTGCGAGTAGTTCCACAAGGTAACGGAACAAGTATACGAGCAGCGTCATAGCGTTTTTGATGATGCTAAAGACAATCTCAATACACGCTCTCAAGAATCCGAAAACCTTGTTAATAATGTTCAAGAAACCTCGCTTACGATTCTTCGGAGGTTTACTCCCTGGAGGCTTCGTAGTTGTGGTCTGTGATTGCGTAGGGAAATCGTCAAAATCAAACAGGCTACGGCTCATGATTAAATCCTCGATAATTGATTAGTAACCTCGGTCTGAGTAAAAACAAAACGCATTCTCATCGCACCGTTGTAGGCTGCAAGGTAAGCGAACTGCGAGCCTTCTACACTCACAACGCAGGACGAAGGGATAAGCGCACCGTCCTTTGTGGTGGGAGCTACCCGATCAACCGTTAGAACTCCGTTTGCTTTCCAACAGTTATGAATTCGGGCTTCTTGTGCGACGACTAGTAAAGCTCTAGCGCGATCACTGTGGCGTTGTGCGCTCTCCTCCTGAAACGTTTTGTCTCTAGTGGTTCGCTGTAGGTTCTGTGAAACAATAGCGACACCTGATATGCAAGCCGCAAGGACACAAACTCCTGCGCAGAATTGAGAGGTTAGGTTTGAGGAAATCGTAAAATTCACTTGTTTACCCTCCGTTCCACCCTCGGAACATCAACCGAAAATCTAACGCCCTGCTCTCGCACCCAATAGCCAGCGCTGAAGGCACTTGCGATGCAAACGATAGTGATGATTCCTCCGATTTGGCTACCGTCGTCTTTGTGATAATTGCTCATTTTTCAGTCCTAATAATTGAATCAATGACAAACCTCGAAATGATTCACGCGCCACAGTAGAGCGGCTAAGTTTTCGCCTTCAGAGTCGCGCAGTAAATACAGCGAACCGTCCCAACCCGATAAAAGCGGAGACGGTACAAACTGCTCGAAACCCTTACGCCTGCAATAGTCGGAATACGCTGTAGAAGCGCGTGAGAACGCCTCTTGTGAACTCATGCGAGGATTCATCGGTGAGCGTCCTATATGTAGAGGTGACTGAAGAATTCAGCATTCGATCACCTTCAGAACTGGCTTAGGTGATCGCGTGTGAAATCTTTTGATTTGTGCTGCTCCCCCTATTCGTTAAAACTCAGGTTCCTAGCCAGCACTCAATTGTTAAAGGTTCTGTCGGTCGGAAAGTCTTGAGATTCAACGATTGCAACCCTCCAGGTGTCTTAGGCTTTCGCTTTTTCTCTCCATGTCTCTATTATAGCATCATATTTATGGAGTTATCATTTATATGGACGCATCATATTTGTAGGGATGTTTACGCTATAATGAGAGATATAAGACGTGAAAGAATAAAGGTATGACGTATGCAAACCTGTAGGATGCCTGTAGTAAATCGGTTAAAAGAATTTCTGACAGAGAAAGGGATCTCTGTTTATCGTTTTCGGTTAGATCTGGACATGAGCCAGACAACCGCTTACAAGCTTGTCAATAATCCGAAACAGATTCCATCAGGTGAAGTGTTAGGAAAAATCTGCGATTACTACAGCGTACCTGTACAAAAAATTATTGAATGGATACCGCCGCTAGATAACGAAAAAGCCTCAGAACTCACTGAGGAGAACTGAGGCTTTTCATAATGCTTTCACAATTCAGGACGCGCTAGGCTAAAAGAAGTCGGATAGAGAATATTTCAAGAGTTGGTCTAAACTCTGCATTAAGCAAAAAAAATAGACCCCCTTGCGACAGGGAGCCAAACAAAAATCTTACTTTCACGATGAACGATTCATACAATTCTGTCAAGTCCGAAAACGAAATCTCCTTAGAACCGACGACTGCTTATGACACTATTCTAACAAATATTAAGACTCAAGACAATCCGAATGCGAACATTCAAGAGTCTAACAATTTGTTCCCTGTATCGATCGAGAATCCAGCAGAACTTCACCTAGAAATAAAGTCTCTTCGACGAGTTCTAGCTTGACTTGCTCAGTTGCCGCTAAAATTCCAACACTAATCGGCAGATCAAAGCTGGGACCCTCTTTTCTTAAATCTGCGGGTGAGAGGTTAATCACAATTCGACGCAGTGGAAATGCAAACCCGGAATTTTTAATCGCCGTTTTGACCCGTTCTTTCGATTCTTGCACTTCTGTACCCTAACTGCGGACTCTTACTTCCTTCTTGTTTTTTATCCTTATTCTTGTCAATATACAAAACTGGCTAACTGGCTAACCTTAGAAAGCCAAAACGCCCAATATATAAGAACTTTAGGCAGGTTAGCCAGTTTTTGAAGTGCCTAAACTGGCTAACCTAACAAAGGTTTTTAAGGGGCTGAAACGTCCGCCCTGTATGGCGGTTAACCAGTTTTTGAAGTGCCTAACCTTGCAGTAAAAAAAGCTAGGCACGATCGCATCTAGCCCCGCTTCTGGGCACGATCAATCTGTCCGCTCTCCACAATCTGCAATGGAAGAAACCGCGCTTGATTTCCTGATGAATTCCGAGCCAGCGATCGCCCCAATGACGATCGAGGCATGGGCTGTCCTGATATTCATGGCGGCGCTAGTTGCTTGGGGGCTGTGGTCAGAGCGGCAAAAACAGTGATAAGCTCAACGCCTCAAACAGTTTTAAGGCATACAGTTACAGCCCTAATTCTTCCCACGGGATACGGCTCTCGATCGCTCGGCGCTCCTTGATCATTTCGTTCATGCGCTTTCGAATAATCATTTCTGCCGTGTGCCACCCGTGCTTAAGGGAGTTCTGAGCGGCGATCGCTTTACCCTCCGGCGTGATTGCCCCCGTACTCGACTCCCACGGCTTCCAATTCCTGATCACCTCCGATTGCTTCAATCGTGCTTCTTTCGTCCAACGTGGCATTTTGACCTCCGGTGATTAGATTGTTTTGCTGGCGCTCGATATTTTTCTTGATAAACGTGGTTTTTCTCGGATTGCGTAACTCATTCAGCGTCGCGATCGAGCGTCTTGTTTCGTTCTGCGCCCGCAATGCTAGGTGCATCGCTCCTTCAGCCATTCGGGGGTTTAAGTCCATGACTGCGATCGCAATTTGGCTATATCGATTGAAGATTGCGTTCAATACTTGAATCTGACTTGCCAGAATTCGCGCCCCGTCTATGTCCGGACGGCTGGATAGATCCTTGTTGTTTTCAATGACGGGCGCGATCGCCTTTCTCCGGTTGGCGGCGGACTCTGGGCTTGTGCCATAAGTGATCAAGCCGCTCGTGTGCCCTGCCGGGATTTCAGGTAGTTCGATCCCTAATTGGTGAATCGTGTCCGGTTTTCGCACTTCTGGATTTTTCAAAAATTTTCAACTTCTTTCTTTCAAAACAAACTATTCAAACAGTTTGATCTTAAATTAACTTAAATCAAACTATCAAAATCTGAATAAAAAGCTTGGGAACAAAGTCCTATAGCCTCAGTCGGAACTACTGAGTAGTCAATGAATGCGCGATCGCAGCCGAACAATGAAGTACGGACGAATCCACGATTGCATCCTTTGTTGAACTTATAAACGGTGAGCTAACAAGCATCACTGAAAAACCCTTTTGAGATCGCACTCTCTCAAGCTTTACGGAGTTTTCTCAATGTCTAACGTTCGTCATCTGTCATCAAGTGCCCTACTGCTAGTCCTGGGTATGACCGCAAGTGCTGTCGTCCCGATCGTCACTTCGGCTCCCGCCACCGCCGCTAATTTCACCGACACCCGCACCCATTGGGCAAGACCCTTCATCGAAGCACTAGCTGACAAACAGATCATCGCTGGCTTCCCCGACGGCACCTTCAAACCTGATGCCCCGGTCACCCGCGCGCAATTCGCCGCGATCGTCAAAAACGCCTTTACCAGCAACCAAGTCCGCGTCGCCCGTGGGTTTAATGATGTTGCCGCCAAATACTGGGCAGCCGCCGCCATCAACAAAGCCTACGAAACAGGCTTCATGAGCGGTTATCCCGACAATACCTTCAAACCCGAACAGCAAATTCCCAAAGTACAAGCTCTCGTATCGCTGTCTAGCGGCTTAAACTACACCCCCACTGGCGCAACCGCAACCACGCTGGCAAATTTCAGAGACAGTGGAGAAATTCCTGACTATGCGAAGACGGGCGTTGCAGCTGCGGCAGAACGCAGTGTGGTGGTCAACTATCCTAACGTCAACTTCCTTAGTCCTAATGCAACCGCAACTCGTGCCGATGTTGCCGCGTATATCTATCAGGCATTAGTCAACCAAGGAAAGCTCGCCCCGATCGCCACAAGCGAAGGTGCTAACTCCTACATTGCCCGCATCACCGCCTCACCCACGACGGGCACCACCCCAACGCCTTCTCCGGTCAGCACCGATCCCCGCTACAAAGTGTCCCAAGGAACGACGGTTAATATTCGGTATCTCGGTTCTAACAAAATTGTGGTAACTCCTGGCGAAACTATCAACAACCTCACCCTGCGCGTTGTCGATGACATCAAAAGCGCTCAAGGAACGGTCGTCATTCCGAGAGACAGCGAAATTGTCGGTCAACTGGTTCCGGTGAGCAGCAACTCTCAAGTTCTGGGAACCCAGTATATTGCTCAACAGGTGACGATTGGCACTCGCTCCTATCCCCTCATTGCCCGATCGCAGGTGGTTAATGGACAAAAGATCGACCAAAACACCAATCCTGGAACGCTGCAAGATGCTGTTACCTCTGCGGCAGCTAGGGCAGCGCTATCCGTCCTGTTGGGGCAAAAAGTAGATTTGGGCAGCATCCTGACAGGTGCAACAGGTGGGCAGACCAATCCAACACAGACTCCTGATAACTTGATTGTGATTGATCCGTCCAACGACCTGCGGCTGACTCTAAGTTCCGATTTTTACACCGCTCCTTAACTGGAGTAGACGGAATCTGCTATCCATGCCTGCTTCGTAAAGACGTGATGGCGTTACTGAATTACTGTATGATTTGCCTGATTGAAACGTGAGCGAGACGCTCACACTACCTAATTCATTCCAAATTTTTGTAGTGTGAGCATCTTGCTCACGTTCCTGATTCATTTCTTCATTCAGCAACGCCCGCCTGATACGTATAGCCAACGGGAACAGAACGCGGTGGGTAGCCAATGCCATCCTCCGTGATGCAGAGATGGGAGATAACTGGGTTGGACGCCGGCGGAACGAGAAGCGCGCCGACCGTAGGGGGCGGCGCGGAAAGCAGGCAACGTAGCTAGAAACCGTTCACGCTCACGCCGCGCATAATTGGCAACGAGTTTGTTTCTGAGCGATTGCTTGGAGTCTTCATTCATGGGCTGCGCGAGCGAATGCAACTCTTATTTGGACTGAAAGTTTCCGCCTAAGATTCCAATTTGAGGGACTTAGGCAGAAAGATTCGGACTTAGCCCGAATCGAGCGACTTAGCCCGACACGCTTTCCGCATAATACCCCTCCACAGGGATCTTAGGCGGAAATCTTCTGTACTTCTTCCAACAGAGAATTTGTGCCTGTCCGCCTAAGATCTCAAACAACGGAATTATCGAGTTGGGATTCGCCCTGATGGAACCACGACCCAGAAAACTGCTTGAACAAGTCTCCGATCTGTTGCGGGTGAAGCACTATTCCTATCGCACTCAGCAAACCTACATACGACGCAACCCGTTTGCCCGGTTCTTCGACTTCTGTACCTTATCTGCGGACTACTGCTTTCTTCTTATTCTTCCACTCTATTCTCATGAATATAGAAAACTGGCTAACTGGCTAACTCAAGAAAGCTAAAATTTCCACTGTATAAAAACCTCTGCTAGGTTAGCCAGTCTTTAAAGTGCCTAAACTGGCTAACCTAGCAGGGGTTTTTAGGAGGCTGAAACGCCTGCCCCGTATGGCGGTTAGCCAGTTTTTGAAGCGTCTAACCGAGCGGCTAAACTGTGCCAGAAACCGGGGCACGATCTCGGGTGTCTCCACCGCTTGCAATCCGATCGTGAAATTTGGGCACGATCAACGGTACTGATGCTCCTCGAAAATGAATGAATAGTCGTGCCAGTCGCAGACGGGGTGGTATCCAATTTGTTTGTAAATATGGTTGGATGTTGGGTTCGCTAAATCTGTAAACAGAAAGCAGCGATCGCATCCCTGATCTAATAATTTCTGACTCAATGCGGCGACACAAGCGGTTGCATATCCTTTACGGCGATATTCCAGTGGTGTATAAACAGGACCAATACGAGCCGCCGTCGGTAAAGATTGACTGCCACTTGCCCAGGAAACGGGAGTACCGTCGTCCCAAAGATGCACACTTTGGCGTTTCAACCCACTCTCTACCATCCTTTCAGGCGTTTCACTCACCACTTCACCGATCTCAGCAATAAAGGCTTTAAACCAGCCCAGTAGTAACGGGCGATCGTCCTCAGTGGCGAGCCTGAGATGCCCCTTTGCCGTTGCTACTGGTTGAACCTGAGTTAGTTGATGAATTCGCATTTCCATCACCCTTCGGTAGGGTTGCCCGGTGATAGCCTGCCATGATTGCAAAAACGTTGCCACCTCTGTCACTAACCCACCGACACCCGGAACGGACTTGCCATGCTCCTGGACATCCTGGGCAATTAACTGGAGCGCATCTAAGTCCATTGCTTTGGACAGTACCAGCTTGTAGGGAGGAGTGCGAATTGCGACAGCCAAAATTCCATTATCGGCTTCCACGAGCGCCAGGTAAGCTGGTTCAGGATATCGCTCTGGGTAATGCCGTAGCGTATATAGAATACCGAGTAGTAGATTGTGCTCTGCCTCGTACTGAAGTAAATAATCCTGAGCGCGATCGCAGAACGCTTGAAGGCTATCAAATCGACGTAATTGCATTGTTCATCTCCTTATCACTCAGGACTCAGGATCTTTAAGTACTGGGGTGGAACCTGATCGACCAGCCAAACACCGTTGTCTGAACAGTAGAAAGTAAACCCGGCTTGCTGCACTGCAGTTGCAGCGATTGCCAGGATAACAGGACGACCATGCCGCATTCCGACTTTTCGAGCCGTTTCTACATCTTTAGACAAATGCACATGATGTCGTGACATCTTGAGCAGCCCTGATTGTAGAATGGCTGGCACCGATTGTTCACTTGTTCCGTGATACAACACATCCGGCGGAATTTGCGGTTGTAGTTCTAAATCAACGTCAACACTATGTCCTTGATTGGCGCGAATCCGAGTTTTAGTTTCATCGAATGAGAATCGCTGTTTATCGCTGGTGGCAACGACTTCCTCTAACTCGGCACGAGTGATGGGAAACTGATGGGCAGCACAGGCAGATAACAGATCATCGACGTTCACCCAACCCCCGATCGCCAGAGTCAGTCCAATCCGCTCTGGTGCATGGCGCAGATGTTTACTCAGGTATTTACTAATTCTGACTAATCTGAACTGCTCCACTTCCCATCACCTCACTTATCTTTTACCTTCAAACTACTCAGCACTCAGCACTGTTAATCTCTTGCGTGCAAGTTTTGGGAGCATTGCGCTTTCTCAGTTACTTGGGGTGCTCCGCTGGTGGGGTTATTACGGTACTGTCAACTTAACCGCTCAAAGGCTTGCTTATTGAAAAATTGCCTAATTTTCAAAGGCTGAACAGCTCATTTCTTCGTGGCTCATTCTCAATAATTAGAGCGAAATCTAGTTAAGTTGACTGCGAAGATAAGAGAGTCTTTCTTCTGCTCATCTGACCCCTAAGTTGACCGGCTTTGTGCCTTGGTATTGATTTGTCGATGAGTAGAAGAAAGACTCTGTGGCTTGTTGGGCTTGGGAATCGTGACCTGATAGGAGCCTGTCTTGAAAAAGTCTCATCGCAGTCTTGTCCGCCCACCCAGTCCTGCGAGCAGTCATGCTCTTCAATCAGGCGGTGAATTATGACGCAAATCACGGTTGATTCCACTCAGATGATCATTGGCGTGGATACGCATAAAGACACTCACGCTGCGGTTGCCATTAATGGCTTAGGCGCACGATTAGGGGATCGCATTGAGCCTGCTGGAGTGGCAGGCTATGAACAATTGCTGGATTGGGCAAAGACGTTCGGAGAGATCGTTGCTTTTGGCGTGGAAGGCACTGGGTCGTATGGTAAGGGTCTGACTCAATTCCTACGTCGTCAAGGACTGAAAGTGATTGAAGTCAGCCGTCCTTGCCGTCGGGTTCAGCAACGGTTGCAAGGCAAGGATGATCTGCTGGATGCAGAAGATGCCGCTCGACAAGTATTGGCAGGACTTGCCACGGCAACCCCGAAATCGGATGAAGGGGCAGTGGAAATGATCCGAATTCTCAAAGCGGCACGAGACACCGCCGTCAAAGCGCAGACTCAAGTGATGGTTGCACTCAAAGCCATGATTGTCACAGCCGATGCAGAGTTACGAGCAGAGTTGGAACCTTTGTCTACGCCTCGGTTGATCAAAGCTTGTCAACAACTTGAAGTCGGGACACTCGATACGCCGATGGCGACGATGCGTTATGCCCTGTCTGCAATGGCAAACCGGTGGTCACAGCTACATGCGGAAATTGAAGCGCATACCCAGCACCTGACAAAGCTCACTCAAGCAGCAGCTCCGGAATTGGTCGAAGCGTTTGGCATTGGAACGGATACGGCGGCCGAGATGCTGATCACCTTTGGCGAGAATGCCGAGCGCATTCATTCCGAAGCTGCATTCGCCAAGATGTGCGGGGTCTGTCCGATTCCAGCATCCTCCGGCAAGACCCAGCGGCATCGCCTCAACCGAGGCGGCAACCGTCAAGCGAATGCCGCCCTGTTTCGCGTTGTCATTGTGCGACTGCGATGGCATCAGCCGACCCAGGACTATGTCGCACGACGGACGGCACAGGGGCTGTCGAAACGGGAGATCATTCGGTGTCTCAAACGCTATGTAGCGCGGGAGATTTATCACCTGATTCGTAAACCGCATCCGACTCCTGAAGTGCCTGATTTGATTCGTTCTTAGAACACAAAAAAGACTTGACATCTATAGGAGCATCAGTACCGATCGAACGCCCAAGAAAAACCAAAGAGCTTACTACAGTGGCAAAAAGCGAAAACACACGCTGAAAGCGCAAATGGTTGTCAACCAAGCGATCAGACAAATTATCCGCACCGCCTTTGGC